>ULWX01005153.1_pt1 | contig 12975 bp, 17 predicted proteins | sample 1960851 | NCBI WGS metagenome assembly ULWX01 (sample SAMEA4835826, study PRJEB28245) | human gut metagenome | biome: gut microbiome; material: fecal sample | place: Denmark | collected 2008 | reverse complement strand
TGTGGTTGCCGCCGTTGCCGCAGCCGCTCTTGCCATTTACCACTATTGGGACGAAATCAAGGTGTTCTTTATCAATCTGTGGGAGGAAATTAAAGTAGTCTGTTCCACAATGGCAGAGTGGGTAAATGTAAATGTCGTTATCCCGGTCGCCAACTTTTTCATGACTCTCGGTACGAATATCGCCCTGTTCTTCTCGAACGCATGGACGCAAATCTGTACGCTGTGGGTCACGGCTGGTGAATGGTTCAGCGTGAATGTCATTACCCCGGTTTCCACCTTTTTCAGCAACCTCGGAACCAATATTTCCAACTACTTTACTACTTCTTGGACGAAGATCAAGACGCAGTGGGCGGTTGTGACAACATGGTTCCAAACCACGATCATTACGCCTACGCAAACCGCTTTTGACTCTATGTGTACCGCTGTCGGCGGGTTCTTCACCGCTCTGTGGGAGAAGATTACTGGCGTTTTCGCAGGAGCGGGGGCGTGGTTCCAGACGAATGTGGTTGACGCTATTACCTTCGGGTTCAGATACCTTGTGAATGGGGCTATCGGTCTGATCGAAGGTATGCTGAACGGTATCGTTCAAGCCTTGAACTGGGTTATCAGCAAGGTCAATTCCGTTCTGAGCGTATTCGGTCGCAATGGTATTGAGTATTTGTCCGAAGTCAAGATTGACCGGCTGGCTGACGGCGGCTTTGTGGACGAAGGGCAGCTCTTTATCGCCCGTGAAGCGGGTGCGGAAATGGTCGGTGCGATGGGGCGCAGAACGGCGGTTGCCAACAATGACCAGATCGTTGAGGGTATCTCCGCAGGCGTGTCCGTTGCCAATGACGGCGTGATCGCCGCTATCTACGCTCTGCTGAATGTTGTGGAAGAAAAGGATATGTCCGTTGTCATTGGTGACAATGAGATCGGTCATTCCTACGACCGCTACAAGGAAAAGCGTGGTCGGCAAGTATCTACTGGCGTGTTCGCCAATGCCTACTAAGGAGGGCTGAGGAAATGCAGAGTTTTATCACAATCAATGGCACAAAGTTTCCTCAGCCCCGCAGGGGCTTAGAGCTGCTGTCTGCTATCATCGGTACAGGAGATCGCACATGAGTTGGTCTATGCGGTTGGAAATCGCAGCGCCTTATAAGCTGGAAGAACTTTACAGACTTTGGGTTAAATTCAAAGATGACCCTCACTCCGATAAAATTCTTGCTGACTTTATGGGTGCAGATGACACAACGGTAGCACAGCGGCTTATCGTTGGCTTTGAACGCCGGTATCGGCTGGAACATTGTCCTAAGCATGAATGACAGGCACAAACAACAAAACAAATTTCGGAGGTAAAAATCATGAATGACACTCATTTTATCAAGAAGATTGCTGAAATTCTCAAAAATCATTATGTGGAAACCAATGCTGGCGTTGCCTACTACAACAACGCTCTGAGTGATCTTATGCGAGATCGTGACCATTCTGAGGAATGGAAGGGCAAGGAGCGTGAACGGCTCGTCCGTGAACGCATTGCCTATACCGACAGTCGCAAAAATGATCTCGAAAGCGAAATCAAGGCCATTCTGGACGCAGAACGGCAGGCAGTCAAAAACAATGCCACTTGCCGTGTTCCGAGCAGAGATCAACTCACAACCCTGTCCATGTTGAAAGAAATCCAGAACCTTTCTCAGTCGGAATTTGACGCTTTTGCAGACTCTCTCAAAGGTGTGTATTCCGCAGAGAAAATGCTTTCTGAAATCGCCAAGACCCACAAGCTGAGATACGATTTCGTCCCTATCGATTGGCAGCTAAAGCGTATTGACAACTTCGCAGACAAGCTGAAATACTGCTACAACTACACCGGCGAGGTTGTGCGTGATCGGTTCGGTATGTCCGTTTACTCGTTTGGCAACGGAGTTCCGTTCTTCGCCAAAATGCTGATCGATGATACGGACACTTATATTGCCGAATATGAAAACGGAAAGTTTGAACCCGCCCCCGCTGTTCCTACCGCTATGGAGCGCCTTACTCAGCTCAAAAAAGATTGTCCTGAAAAGGCTGAGGACATCAAGAAATTTATTGCGGACAATGAATACAGTTTGGGTTCCGAACTGTTTGCAAGTCGGCTGGACGAGTTTATCAATTCAGTCAAGGAAGCTGCTAAGGAGGACAACTAATGGGAGAGTTGTCCCCCGCAGTCAAGCAGATAGTTTTGGAAAAAGGTATCAATCTTATTGTTCAGACAGGGACTATGACCATTCCCGGTATAAGCCCTAAACAGGAGGTGAAAGTTGAATGGAAGCGAAAGAAAACAAGGAAATGACCGCAAAGGCAGTTTCTAAGGCTCTGGCTGAAAAGGCCACTTCCCAAATGAAACACTCTAAGAGGGTATACGGTGACATTACCCCTGAAAAGGGCGCTATGACCTCCAAAATCGTCATGGACGCTCTGGAAAATCTCAATCAGGCCATATCTTATCCGAAGTGCGCTTATGGTGATCTTGCCACAGCGCAGTTGCGGACTCAGGAGTATTTTCTTTCTTGTGCGGAACGCCAATTTGTCCCCACAATGGAGGGGTGGGCTATCGCTTTGGGGGTAGGCAGACGGGTTCTGTATAAATGGTTCAACGGTGAAAATGTCCACCAGAGCAAGGAATTTAATGAGTTCCTTGCCATGACCCGTGACGCAATCATGTCCGTTATGTCCCAATCCGCTTTCAATAAAAATGTTGATACGGTCTGGTCAATTTTTTATGGGAAAAATTTCTATGGCATGAGTGACAGGACAGAAATCACGGTTGCCCCGCCTGCAAATCCCCTCGGTGACACAGCGTCCCCCGCAGAACTGGAACAGAAGTATTTGACCGATGTTATCGGTTGTGAGGGCGCAGACACAGACGAGAATTAAAAAAAGAAGGGCGGTTAAGTCTGGTACACTTAACCGCTCCTTCTCTGAGAAATTTCAGATTGTTTCCTCAGTATCATTCAGTTTGAACAGCACATTGACGCTACAATCTATCGCTTCGGCAATCTCTTGAAGCTCTTTCTCGCTAAAGTTATTTCTGGCAAATTTGTTCGTCAGATTTTGCCGTGAGGTGTTCAATTTTTTTGCAAGGTCGGACACCGTCATATTTCTACGGCCTAAAATTATTTTGATTTTTTCGCTCACCGAAAGTTGCATAATTTCACCTCATTTCACGCCTTGATGATACACCATTTAATGTCCTATGTCAATCCAATATTACAAAAGAAATCAAAAAGTTTATTTTATCTATTGACAAACGACACTGTATGGTTTACAATGCAACCGTAGACAAGATTTACATGAAAGGAGCGGTTGCAATATGGCTTCATCAAGTCCAATCAAAAACAAGAGTGGTGTCGTGTATGCCTATCAAATTAAAGTCTACCGTGGTCGGGACGCTGACGGAAAACAACTCAAACCGTACAGTACGGTATGGAAAATTCCTGATGGTATGAAAAACTCCCGCACCATCAAGAAAGAACTTGATCGGTTCGCCGTTCTGTTCGAGCAACAATGCAAGGAAGGGTTGGTGTCCACCGACAAGAAGACCTTTGCGGCTTATGCAGAATACTTTATGACCCTGAAAGAGCGAGATCAAAAGCACAAGACCGTTGCCAGTTACCGTGAACTGCTGGTTCGTATCAATGAGGAAATCGGCTTTCTGAAATTGTCTGATGTGAATTGCGAACACCTGAACCATTTTTATCTCAAACTTGCTCAGAAGGGGCAGAACAAGCGGACGGGCGAAGGGCTTTCTACAAAAACCATTGTAGAACATCACCGCTTAATTCACAGCATTTTCGCTCAGGCCATGAAGGAAGGTCTGGTCAAATTCAACCCGGCTGAAACCGCTTCCCCACCCTCGGTAAAGAAGAAAGAAGCAACTTTCTTCGAAATTGAAGATGTAGAGCAGATTATGAAGTGCTTAGAGCATGAACCCCTTAAATGGCGCTGTATCACCCTTCTGATGATTGCGACAGGCGCACGGCGGGGTGAGATCATGGGTCTAAAATGGTCTGCGATTGATTTCAAAAAAGATGAAATCAAGATTTGCACAAACCTTCTCTATTCTAAGCAGCGAGGTATTTACGCAGATACTCCCAAGACTGGTGAAGTGCGCTATGTCTGTATCGATCATTCTGTTATTCAGTTGTTGGCTCAGTACCGCAAGGAACAGTCCATCATGCGGCTGCAAATGGGTGAACGGTGGGTCAATACCGGCTATTGCTTCACCCGTGAAGACGGTAAACCCATGCACCCCGACAGTATTACCAGTTGGCTATCCAAGTTCTCTAAGAAGTACGGGCTTCCGCATATCAACCCGCACAAGTTCCGCCATACTCAGGCCAGTATTCTCATTAACGAGGGTGTTGATATTGTCACGGTCGCAAAGCGGTTAGGCCACAAGCAGGTCACGACAACCGAAAATATTTATGCTCACGCTCTGGCTAAAGCTGACGCAGAAGCAAATGCGGTCGTTGCGTCTGTACTATTCAAAAAGAAAGCGTAGGTGAATTTCTATGAAGTATTACACAATCAATTTCTTGGTTGATGTAACCGACAACAGCATGAGTCCTGTCCTGATAAAAGGGGATACGGTTACGGTCTGTCCCGGCTTCAAGGTAGAGGACGGTCACATGGTAGCCCTCTTGATTACCGATGAAAAGGAGCGAACAACAAAGCTCTCCATTCGTAAGGCCGTTACCGAAGATGGCGGTATGGTCTTCAAAGCTGCCAACCGTGATTATCCCTCATTCGTGATTGACGAGAGTAACAACGACAATATTCGAGTGGTTGGTATTGTTGCGAAGTTACACCGGTACTTCGGAGCACACACCCGTCCGAATTACATTGTCACGGCGGAACCAGCAAGGCGAAATCGAATTGTGTTAGAAAGCCAGAGTGACAATCTGGTACTTAATGAAATGGAGGAAATCAAATGAAATTCAAGAAAAAGCCAACTATCTCCTACGATTTGGAGAAAGAGTTTTCTACCCTCGGTAACGAGCTGAAACGCCTTATAGGCGACAGCGAGAACATCAAGACCAACTCAGAGATTTCCGATTGGCTGGTGCGGCTCTACACCGCTGCCGGTAAACTCGTAGTGGCTCAGGAGATATGCCGCAGTCCGCAGCTCAAACCCGAAACCGCCGCTGTTGCAAAACAGATTGTAGACGAATTTGTTCCCAATATGCTTTCGCTTCACAAGATGGCGGAAGACGCTCTCGCAAAAATGCTTGCCGCAAATAACTGATTTTAGAAAGGACGAACGATCATGTATGTAGAAAAGACCACCGCCGAGGAACGGGGCATTATTGGTAGTAAGGTCGAAGGTCTAATTATACAATTTGATACCTGTCAGACTCTTTTGCAAGACATTGTCGAAAATGGCTTTAAGTTCAAGAGTGGCGAAGCAACCGAATGTAAAATTGACCCCGATGTGCTTTGTGACCGCCTATGGATTATCAGCAATCTGATGTTTGACACCGTTCTTCAATATCATCTCATGATGGGTAATGGGGAATATGGTGCTGTTCAAGCCCATCTTGAAGGAGTTGACACCGCTCGAAAGACGATCGCTGAGGAAGACGCACGGAGACAAGAGCACAGACGGAAATTGGAGATGAGGGTCGTTAAATGAGCGCTTTTGTACCAGAGGTCGAAGGACAGGCAAAAGCGTTCGCCAGTCTGCTTGCCCGGTCTGTCCGTGAGTTCTTCCGTGACGAGCAGCACCGCAAGGAATTTGAAGAATGGTACTTGAAAAAGTATGGCAAACCCTATGTATGGGAGTCTGTCAGTTTGATACCTTAACGCAAGGTTTCTATGTCAATGGTCAAATGAAATTGTTTCTGGTAGAGAAAGACCAGAGGGCGAAATGCTCTCTGGTCTTTTTGCTTATAGTGCAAATATTTTCGCCAACAGATTTGCAAATGTGCCGTATGTAGCAGGGGCATTTAGGTCTATCGGTACATCATCTATCCACCCCGCAGAAGCGGCTTTAATGGCGGCAGGAGCCGCCCAATGGTCTAATACATTGAAACTGCCTATATAGCCCTTCTCAGGCTCTACAAAGCGTGTCAGAGCGGTCAGAAATTGTCCATAGGAAACAACACCCTCAGCGTCAAAAGTGCCGCCACAGCCGCCGCAAAAGGCTCCTGCGCCCGTCAGCGCAGACACGGCGCTCTCATAGGGCGAACCGTATAAATCATCGAAGCAGTTCTCCGCAATTTTGTCGCAGTCCACTTTGCTTTCGCTACTGAGCAGGCCATAAAGCAGGACGGCAAACTTCCCTCTGGTAAGCCGTTCTTGTGCCGGTACAAACCGCTTTACATAGCTTATCATATCGACCACATTTGCTTTGTCAATCACCGCCTTGCCGCACTTTAGAAGGGGCGTAGATGGCTCTGTGGCGGGTTCTGGCTTCACTTCCGGCTTAGGGGTATGGGAGTAGTGGCTATGTCCACCGGAAGACGGCTCAGATGGCTCAGGAGAGGGCGCAGGCGTGGGTTCTGGTTCCGGCTCAGGGGCAGGCTTTTTATATAGGACAAACTTCAAGGCAACCCCTGATAGCTTGTCTGTGGAAGAAACCGGCTCAGGTGGGTTTTCCGCATTATATCGGCTCCCCTCAGCGTCAGGAAACCACCCCAAAGCGTCATATCCCCCGGCAATCAATTCCTCGCTGAACAGGGCGCTATAATCATCTGCGCTGATTGATACGCTACCCGCTGCCGACAGGTCATCGCCGCCAAAAGTGCCGGTATTCTGATAGAGCTTGCAGTTTTGGACTTTGCCGTTGTCCAGCACATACACTCCGCCGCCATACAGGGCAGTATTCCCGCTGATTGTTCCTCGGTCGATCAAAACGCTATTCCCGGCATAAACGGCACCGCCTGAACCATTGACCGCATAATTGCCTGTAAACGTGCAATCTCTTATCTCTCCGCCGCCCTCGCAGTAAATAGCCCCACCGTCAAATGAAGCTGAGTCCCCAATAAAGCCGCACTCACTCGGACAGAATGAAGTCCCCGCAGGCGCATAAACCGCTCCACCTCTGGTTGCAGAACAATCCTTAAATGTGCAACCCTTAGCATAAACCTGTCCCTGATCTATCCGCACGGCACCGCCCACATTGTCAGATCGCCCATTTGCAAAAGTCAGCCGAGTCATATAAACAGCATTGAGCGTGTCGATGGTCACAAGAGAGTCATAAGGAAAATAATTGTCACCGTCAATACTGAGATCGTACAACTCACAGTATGACGCAGTTCCCCAATCACCCACAAAGCGCAGATAGGTTTGGACTCCCGTAGCGGCGCAGAGCGTCAGGGGCTTTCCATCAATACCAATAGTCACAGGGGTATCAACATCTATCGTCTGTAAAAGCCTGATTGTGTCTCCCGGTTCCGCTTCCGCTATGGCCTGTTGCAGCTCACTCAGCGTAGACACTTCCGGTATGTATTCCTGAGCATAAGCAGCCGGAACCATAACAGACAGGCTCAAAAGCACCAAAAGGGTTATGATCGTGCGTTTCATGCTATACCTCCACTTTCACTTTTAAATGATTTTCTCTGAATAGCTCGACCATTTCATAGATCATGGCTGACTCCCTCTCCGTAAGTTCTGAAATGTCCAGATACCGCCCTCTTTCCACGCCTAACATAAAATCGGTTGATACTCCAAAAAGTGAAGATAGGCGTATCAGGATTTCATAGCTTGGGTAGCGCAAATCACTCTCATAGGCTGAGATCACAGAACGGGACACCCCAATGTAAAGAGCAACCTCGGATTGGGTCATGCCTTTGGCGGCTCTAAGCTGTTTCAGACGCATAGAAAAGTACGCCAGCAAAAGACTTCACCTCCAAGGTTAGTTTATCGAAGTCTTTGATACTGACGGTAACATAAATGATTGAATTATGGACATAGAGGACAAATTATCCCGTAAAACGCCGTGGGGAGTGCACACGATAAAAAAGTGGGGGATTTGGGGGCAAAATTCCCCCGAAATTCCCCCAGTGGGGGCTTTTTGAAATGAAAATCCCCCACCAATTTTTTAGCAACAATTTATCAACAAAGTCCTTTTTATCAACAGACACGAACCAACACGAACAAACACAATAATTAAGCCCAAAAACGTCTGAGTGCTTGATTTCCCTTACGAACAGACACCAACGAACACGAACAGACAACATCTTGGTATAGCTTCGGAATATATGATATTCTACATCCATATCTGCAACTATTTATGTGCAGATCCGGGTTTCAAAGCTCCAGCAGCATCTCTTTCGCGCGAAGAAAACCTGTACACTGCTGGATGATCCGTTTTTCTACGTCGCTGCTTTTCACCATTCGTTTAATAGTACATTCCCATACGATCAAACACTTAATGCCATGCTCCAGCAATTCTGCTTTCACTGCACTATCCCGTCTGACATTATCATCAAACTTTTTCTGCCAGAATTCCACACGGCTCTTTGGCGTATATGCGTATTTGCAGTCTGGGTGACGATGCCAGAAGCAACCATTGACGAAAATCGCAGTGTTATATTTACGCAGAAAAATATCAGGATGCCCCGGAACAGACTTATCTGCAATCCGATAACGATAGCCCTGTGCAAAAAGCAGTTTCCGCAGATACACTTCGGGCTTTGTGTTTTTTGATCGTATCGCAGACATATTCTGACTGCGCTTTTCCGGAGAAACAATATCCGCCATCAGAGTCCTTCGACCTCGCGCACATAAGAAACGAACTTTGAAAGTGTCCATATTCTGTCCTGACGATCTGCGGGATAGGACGTGATGTACTGCCGTGGGACAACGAGAATAACATTCTCGCTCTGCATTTCGTCCATCTGTGCCGGGGAGATTCCCTGCTGGAGCGTACAGAGGTATTTGGGTCTGTCACGCAAACGATCAGCTTCGTTGATAACCTGGCGCCAACGATCCTTGCAGGTCGTTTTTGCAGCCAGAGAGATCAGCTTGTCTGTGGAGAAAGTCATATCATGATACAATGCCTGCGAAGGAAAGATAAAGTCCGGTTTCTTGTTGCCCTCTGTAACAGCCTGTGCGGTGTATATGATTTCATTGCCGTCAAAGATTGCAGAAAGGTGATGCTCCAGACTCTTTCCTGCACGGCTCTTTCTGCGGTTCAGAACCATATTTGCCATCGTGATAAATTCGTCTACGGACGTAAATCCGCGTGCGATGGCATCCCCATATCGTGCGTGTTCAATCGCACGAAAAAGTGCATACTCCGTATTTGTCCAGTCGATGATCTTACAGTCAGGATTCGTGCGGATAAATTCAAGATGGTCATATACACGGTTCTGAATGTCACGAGCTGCTGCGGACATTTCTTCTGAGAGAGGAAAATCTACTGTCAGCCCTGCAATAAACTCCTGAATGGCAATCCGTTCCTGCGTTTCTTCCTGTACCCGCCCAGCATCAATCAACTGATTTGTCTCTGTTGGACTGATGCCGAATGCGTCAAGGAACTGGTCGATATCTTCTTCGGAATTCAGTACAAATGCCTGATAATCCTCAGCATCACATTTTGTAAATACAAAAAGCGCCCCTGTATACTCCGGTCGCAGGAAAGGAAAACCGCGCCCGAAGTTTGTAATCCGATACTCGTTTCGTGTACCCTTTCCGTAGTAAATAAAACGGGTATCTGTTTCAATGCCGTCCTGCCATTTGACCTTTACCCATTTTTCCTTGTTCGTCCCCTTGATACCCGGTTCATCAAAAAGGATTGGGATTGACGGCTTTGAAATATAGATTCCCGCCTGATGCCCTCCGGTCAAGCCGGTATCATTTGCCGCAAGAAACTTGCAATAAGCTCTCTGACCGCTCAGAACAGCCTGTATTGCCTGAATTGCGTATCCTTCTGGCATTTATATCACCTTCCTTTGCGGAATATTGGAAAAAGCAATTTCGATTTGCGGGTCAGTATCGAGTTGTTCCAGCTTTGCAACAATCAGCTTTGCGACATCGGACATAAGCGGAACAACAACGGAATTTCCAAACTGTCGATATGCCTGCGTATCCGAAACCGGGATTTTGAAGCTGTCGGGGAATCCCTGCAATCTTGCACACTCACGCGGCGTCAAACGACGTGGATTCTTTCCGCGCTGTTCGATCAGAATTTCAGAACCGTCTTTATAATAACGGGCGCTGATCGTTCTGGTCACTCCGTCTAGGGGGGCGATTCCGTAGCCAAAACCATTGCCTGCTTCACGGTGTTTTGCAGCATAGTTTTGAAGGTAAATCCAGAGTTTATCTGAAAGCGTATACTTCTCACTAACCTCTTTTTCAAGAATATCACGCACGACCGGCTGCTTCTTCAAAGGGTGCAGATCAAAAGAAAAACTGACATTCTCTCCATACCGTTCTTTATCAAAGCCGACAATGACAATACGCTCTCTGTGCTGCGGCACATAGCCTTTTCCGTCAATGATTTGGAAGAATACTTTGTAGTTCAGCTCCCGCAGAGATTCCTGGATAATCTGAAAAGTTCTGCCTTTGTCATGGCTGCAAAGATTTTTGACATTCTCCAGCATAAACGCTTTCGGACGCTTTGCTTTCAGGATACGGCATACATCAAAGAAAAGCGTTCCCTGGGTCTTGTCCTCAAAACCGGTAGCACGCCCCAAACTGTTTTTCTTTGAAACCCCGGCGATTGAGAACGGCTGACAGGGGAATCCCGCTACAAGAATATCATGATCCGGGATACTTTCAGCCTGAACCTTTGTAATATCACCGTCCGGTTGCACACCAAAGTTTGCGTAATAGGTCTGCTGGCTGTACTTATTCCATTCGTTAGAATAAACACAGCACCCACCGGCTGATTCGAATGCAAGTCGCATACCGCCAATACCTGCAAATAAATCAATAAAGGTGTACCCATTACAATCCTGAGAAGGTTCTTCCTTTGCCTTGACGAGCATTTGCCTAATTGCTACAGACAGGCAGTCCTGCATGGACTGCCCACTTACTACAGAATAGTCGCTGAGTTCCTTATAAATATCATCATCTACGCGGATGTGAACCTGCTTTGCCATTTTGCTTTCCTCCATCTGGGACAAGAACAATACCTGATTTTTCCCCATTATAACACACCTCTCGTTTGAATTCAATATGATGGGGAAAGGTTATGTACCTGATTTTTCCCCACATGGTTAATGCTCATTTTGCATTTCTCAACCGATTTGTATTTCCTTTGGCAAGCTCGCTTGCTGTGTGACGGCGCTCGTCGGAATACGGCGCAGTCAAACGGACAGCGAATCGCCTGCGGTCAATCTCAAAAGTAAGACCGCCCTGTTCGTCATCGTCGGTCTGCCTGCACAAATCGGGATGTTTTGCTGCATACTGTGTCATCCGCTTTTTGAGCGCGGTATTATGCGTCTGAATTTCGACGGTTTTGCCAGCTTCGTCAAAATAGATGCAGGTCGTTTTCTGCCTCTTAGTCAGTCCGGTTTTCATATTGCCTCCGTTTCTGCCTGTTCTGCAAAAACAGGCGCATTTTCGAAATTTTTTCTCAGCTCTACACCTGCAAAAACAGGTTGATTTTTGAATGGGGAGCGCCCAAATGATACGCTGCTCGATCTGGACGCTCCCATTTGATAAAATCGGTTTTTCTCAGCTCAACACGACATCAGCGGTCATCGTCGCGCGTTGCCACTTTTTCTCTTCGCGGACGGAAGAAATGCCAGAGGTTATTGCGCTGGATCACATCCTCGTAGCGCTGCACTTTTCCTCGAAGCTCTGCGTTCTCGCGTTCCAGATCCGATGTGCGGAGCTTGCTGCGAACGGATTTGTACTCGGAAAGATCCTGTTTCAAACCGGCGATTTCTGCTTTCAGCTTTGCAATCAGCCTGTTTGCCGCGTCCAGAGCCTTTTGCAGCTTGGATTCCTTTTTCTCGATTGTAATGTACTTCTTTGCAAGCTTGGACAGATGTTCAAAATCTTCACGCTCCACGGCAACCTTGGTAGAGAAGGGAATGGGCTTCGATTCAATCTTTTCGATAGCTGCCACATTGACCTGCTGATTCTGAATTTTCTTAATCTGTCTGCCGAGCGTCGCCGCCTGCTGTTCCTGCTGGCGGTTCTGCTCCGTGAGTTCTGCCAGCCGCGCCTGCTCCTGCTGTACCTTGAACTGCGTCACAGTCAAGTGTTCCTCCGAGCTGCCACGTTCACCGCGCTCCACATCGTCGTACCCGGCGTCACGCATATACCGGAAGAAATCATCCTGCAAAACGCTGTAGGACTTCTTGAGAATGGGTTTGCCCTTGGAACTTAAAATCGGCTCACCGTTCTCGTCCAGCGCAGGCTTGGAAGCCCACTTCTTGCTCATGCTGACCTGCTGAATCGTCTCCTTGACCGTCCCCACCAGCGATTTATCCTTGCAGCGTTTCGACCACAGGATTTGTTTCTCCACGACGGGGATGTAGACCACATGAAGGTGGTAGTGGTACACGTCCTGCCCCAGTGCGTCGGACATAGCGCGGTTGCGCTCGTCGGCGTGCATGACTGCCGAAAGGACGTATTGCTCACCGCCGACAATTTTGATTGCAGCTTTGTAGGCATCGGCGTAAAATTGTTTTGCAAATTCATAGCCGCCGTGGTTGAAGAAGTAGGCAGAGTTGACATCGAAGATCAGCTCTCCGAATTTCTCAGCATCCGCTTTCAGACCGCGTGTGGAGATCACGCCGTCAGAGCGCATCTGCTCGAACATCTCCTTGTACCCGGCGGTTGGTGTTTTGAAATGGACGTTGTATGGCGTCCGTTCAGGAACGATGTCCTGATTGACATACGACGATTTTTCGCGCTTATTATGCGCCTGTGCGTTGTCGATGTCCGTATCTTTCATTCTTGCGTTTCTTGCGCTGGTACGGTGGATACCGTCGCCTCTTGCCATAGGCAGTTTACCTCCTGATTTCAGATTGTGCAGGACGGGTAGCTTTCGGGGAG
>ULWX01025551.1_pt1 | contig 13028 bp, 9 predicted proteins | sample 1960851 | NCBI WGS metagenome assembly ULWX01 (sample SAMEA4835826, study PRJEB28245) | human gut metagenome | biome: gut microbiome; material: fecal sample | place: Denmark | collected 2008 | reverse complement strand
ATCAATTAGTTCATCGTTTACAAGATAAAAAGATTACGATTTCTTTAACTGATCAAGCTTATCAAATGATTCAAGAAGAAGGATTTGATCCAATCTATGGAGCAAGACCATTAAAGAGATTTATTCAATCTCAAATTGAAACAAAACTTGCTAAAGAAATTATTAAAGGAACAGTTCATCAAGGACAACATGTAGAAGTTGATTATCAAGATGAATTTGTTTTAAAAGCTCAATAAGGAAGTAGTATAAAAGCTACTTCTTTTTTTATAAAACTATTTTGTATTTAGAAAGAAAATAATAGCTAATTAAGTACGAGAAATCGTACTTTTCTTTTTGAAATTGTAGGAATATAAATAAAAATGTAAAATTGTTTTTTCTTGGGGAAATATTATGCTAGAATATGTTGGGGTGAAAGACGATGCAAAAATATTTTATAAATGAAAATATCGAATTAAATAAATCTTTCAAAATAGAAAGTAGTGATCAACATCATATAGAAAAAGTAATGCGTAATAAAAATGGTGATCAAATTATTTGTGTAGACTTAAAACATATTCAATATTTATGTTCAATTGAAAATGTTCAAGAAGGTACAATTTTACCAATTGAAAAATTAGATATTAATAATGAATTAGATGTAGAAGTTACACTTGTTTATGCTTTACCTAAAGGAGATAAATTTGAATTTGTTTTACAAAAAGCTTGTGAGTTAGGAGTTCATCACATTATTCCATTAAGTTCTAAAAGATGTGTTGTTAAACTTACTAAAGACAAATTCAATAAAAAACTGCCCCGCTATCAAAAAATATTAAAAGAAGCAAGTGAACAATCAGGAAGAAATAGAATACCTTCAATAGAAGAAGTAAAAACAATTAAAGAATTAAAACCCTATTTAAAAGATTATAATTTAGTGGCTTATGAAGAAACTGCTAAACAACATGAACATGGTGAATTATTTAATACTTTACAACAATTAAAAGCAGGAGATCAATTATTGATTATTGTTGGTTGTGAAGGTGGCTTTGATGAAAGTGAAATTCAAGAATTAAATGAGATGGGTGTTAAATGTTGTTCATTAGGTAACCGTATTTTAAGAAGTGAAACAGCACCACTTTATTTAATGAGCGTCATTGGTTATTCAAGGGAGCTTACAAAATGATTAAATTATTAAAGAAATATGGGGTAGAGTTAAAATTAAAAAAATGTGATTTGTTTCGTCTTATTGAAGGACAAAAAGATACTTTTCTTGAAGATGGTTTTGCTTTTAAAATGACAAATGAAGAAGAAATGTTTAAATATGAAGTGATTTTAAATGGTATTTATAATAAGACAAAAATAGAAGGGGAATATAAGAAATTTGTTTATGAGACACAAGATGCTATTCAATATTTAAATTATGAAGAAAAACAAAAAATGTTTAATAGTATTATTAGTGAAACGTTAAAAAATTTAAAACTCATGAAAGCTGATCAACAAATTCTTTTAATTCCTTATTTAGAACCTTTTATAAATGAAAGATATTTAAATAATTATATGTTATTAACATTAAAACAACATCAATTGTATGTTAAAAATTATCAAAGAAATATAGAAATTCCTTATCAACTTTATGGTTTAAAAGTATTACGTTCTGCTTTTTCTTCTTTAAAAGGGATAGCTGAAGATGAAAATTATGAATATTATTATTATGATGGTTTAAAGAAAATCTATATTTTTGATAAGAAAGAATATGGTTTAGTAGATAGTTTTCCAATAGTTGATAAATATTTCCAAGGAAATACATCTTTAGATGATATAAGAGAAGTTATGACTTATTATAAACAACCTCAACAATTTATAAATCAATTACATGAATTAAATTATTTAAGTGATAAAGTACATAAAAAAATTATGAAAAAATTAAAGTAGGTGAAAGAATGAAAGTTGCATTCCATACATTAGGATGTAAAGTTAATTCCTATGAATCTCAAGCAATGTTAAATATGTTTGAAGAAGCAGGATATGAAGAAGTTGATTTTAAAGAAGTGGCAGATGTTTATGTTGTTAATACATGTACTGTCACAAATACAGGAGATAGTAAATCTCGTCAAATGATACGTAAAGCAATTCGTAAAAATCCTCAAGCAACCGTTTGTGTTGTTGGATGTTATAGTCAAGTAGCACCTCAAGATATTGAAGCAATTGAAGGTGTAAGTATCATTTTAGGGACACAATTTAGAAATGAAATTGTTGATTTAGTAGAAAAGTATCAACAAACACATGAAAGAATTGTGAAAGTTTCTGAAGTTAAACAATTAAGAAAATTTGAAGATTTAAATATTGATCGTTTTTTACATACAAGAGCTTATTTAAAGATTCAAGATGGATGTAATAATTTTTGTACATATTGTATTATTCCTTATGCTAGAGGAAGAGTGCGATCTAGAATACCAGAAAGTGTTATTAAACAAGCAAAGGAATTAGTAGCTAAAGGATATGTAGAAATTGTTTTAACAGGGATTCATACAGCAGGATATGGTGAAGATTTAGAAAATTATAGTTTTTATGATTTATTAGTAGATTTAACAAAAATAGAAGGATTAAAGAGACTTCGTATTTCTTCTATTGAAACAAGTCAAATTACTGATGATATTATTGATTTAATTTCAAAATCTAAAATTATTGTGGATCATTTACATGTACCGCTTCAAGCTGGGTGCGATGAAACACTTAAACGTATGAATAGAAAATATAATTGTGAACAATATTATGAAAAATTATCAAAAATTAGAAGATTGATTCCTGATATTGTTTTTACAACAGATGTCATTGTTGGTTTTCCTGGAGAAAGCGAAGAAGAGTTTGAAAAAACTTATGAATTTATTAAAAAAGTGGGATATACACAACTTCATGTTTTCCCTTATTCTATGCGTAAAGGAACACCTGCAGCTCGCATGGTACAAGTTGATGAAAAAATTAAACATGAAAGAGTTAATCGTTTGATTGCACTTTCTCATGAATTAAATGAAAATTATGCAAAATCTCAAATTGGTAAAACTTTAAGAGTTCTTTTTGAAAAAGAAGATCATGGATATTATGTGGGACATGGAGATAATTATTTACTTATAAAAGTACAAAGTGATGAACAATTGATAGGACAATTGAAGAATGTTATAATTGATTCATATGATGAAATGTTAATTGGAAGAGTGGTATAATGAAACGATTAAATGAGTTGTTTGATATTGATAATGATATGAAAATATACTCAATTCATAGTGATTCAAGATATGTAAAACCCTATTCTATATTCTTTTGTATTGAAGGATTGAGTGTAGATGGACATCGGTATGTAGATGATGCCATTTTTCAAGGAGCAAAAGTTATTGTTCATAGCAAGGATATAGAAAAACAACCAGGCATTATTTATATTAAGGTAGCAGATGCTTTAGATGAATTAAATAGAGTTTCTAATGTATTCTATGATTATCCAAGTAAGAAAATGCGTGTTGTTGGAGTGACTGGAACAAGTGGTAAAACAGTTGTTGCTTCAATGGTTAAAAGTGTAATGGATCATTATTGTAAAGCAGCTTACATGGGAACAATTTCTTTAGAATATGATGGGGTAGAAGAACAGTGCCCTTATACGACACCAGAAACTTTATATGTACAAAAGAAATTGTTTGATATGGCAAGACGTGGTGTTAAGGTTGTTGCCATGGAAGCAAGTAGTCATGGTTTGGCACTTAAAAGAATTGATGCAGTCGATTTTAATATTGCTGTTTTAACAAATATTTCTGATGAACATTTAGATTTTCATGGAACTAGAAGACAATATATTGAAAGTAAGAAAAAATTATTTTCAATGTTATCTACAAATTCGATTGCTGTTTTAAATAAAGATGAAGAAGTTTTTGCTGAATTTAAAGCAGCTACGAAAGCAAGAATTATGACTTATGGTATTAAAAATGAAAGTGAAATTATGGCTAAAAATATAGAACTTTATATTGATCATAGTGAATTTGATCTTTCATTAAAAGGAAATCTATATCATATTGTTTGTCCAACAATTGCTGATTTTAATATTTATAATATTCTAGCAACGGTAGGAGTACTTGTTGGTTTAGGATTTGATGATCGCATGATCATTGAAGCCATTAGTGATTTAAAACCAGTTAATGGAAGAATGGAGCTTATTCCTAATAAACATAAAATTACGATTATTGTCGATTATTGTTGTCATACAAAAGATTTTGAAAATGTTTTTAAATTTGCAGATCGTGTTTCTAGAGGAAATATTATTGCTGTTTTAGGAGCACCAAGTAAAAGACATATGGCAAGAAGAAAGAAAATAGGAGCATTGGCCAATAGATATTTAGATCATGTGATTTTGACTGAATTAGATGATCGAGGAGAAAATATTGAGGAAATTTGTAAAGAAATCCAAAGTGAAATTACAGATATTCCAAGTATTATCATTCCTAATCGTGCAGTGGCTGTAGAACAAGCTATTGAACAGGCAAGTCCAGGAGATGTTGTTTTATTATTAGGAAAAGGTCATGAAAAATTTATTGCCTTAGAAGTTGGTCAAAGAGAGTATGAAGGAGATAAAGCGATAGCATTAAAAGCTATTAAAAGAGTATACGAAGGAGAAGAAGAAAATGAACTACAACAAAATGATTGATCATACTGTTTTAAAAGCAGATACGCCTTTAGAAACAGTTAAAAGAATTTGTGATGAAGCAATGGAATATGGTTTTGCAAGTGTTTGTATTAATCCATGCCATGTTGCTTATTGTGCAGACTATCTAAAAGATAGTGATGTCAACGTATGTACAGTTATTGGTTTTCCATTAGGAGCTAATACAAGTGCAGTGAAAGCATTTGAAACAAAAGATGCGATTGCTAATGGGGCTGATGAAATTGATATGGTAATGAATATCGGAGCTTTAAAAGATAAAAATTATGATTTAGCAAGAGATGATGTTAAAGCGGTAGTTGAAGCTGCTAATGGAACATTAGTAAAAGTTATTTTAGAAACTTGTTTACTTACAGAAGATGAAATTAAAAAAGCATGTGAATTATGCGTAGAAGCAAAAGCTGATTATGTAAAAACAAGTACTGGTTTTTCAACAAGAGGAGCTACAATCGAAGATGTTAGAATCATGAAAGAAGCTGTTCATGGAAAAGCAAAAGTAAAAGCTGCAGGTGGTGTTAGAACACCTGAAGATATGGTGAAAATCGTTGCTGCTGGAGCTGATCGTATTGGAACAAGTGCAGGATGTTCTTTAGTTAAAAAATAAGTTGGATGTAATTTTAATTTTTTAATGTTATTTACAAAATATAGGTATAAAATGAAAAATATGTAAATGGTATTCGAAATGAATATCATTTACTTTTTTATTCCAAAAATAATATATAACTAAAGAAGAAATGAGGGATTATATGGGAAATACACCAAAGAAAATAAAAGTAAGAGGTGCAAAAGTACATAACTTAAAAAATATCAATGTTGATATACCATTAAATCAAATAGTTGCTATTACAGGTGTTTCAGGGTCAGGAAAATCATCACTAGCCATGGGTGTTCTTTATAGTGAGGGTTCAAGAAGATACTTAGAATCTTTATCAACTTATACAAGAAGGCGTATGACGAGTGCTACGAAGGCACAAGTAGATGAAGTTCTTTATGTTCCTGCGGCTTTAGCACTTCACCAACGACCAGCTGTTCCAGGTATTCGTAGTACGTTTGGAACAGGGACAGAACTTTTAAATAGTTTAAGACTCATGTATTCACGTCTTGCTAAGCATTGTTGTAAAAATGGTCATTATATTGAACCAACTTTAAATGTGGCGGCTGAAAAAGAAATCATCTGTCCAATTTGTAAAGAAAAAATACATGCACCAAGTGCTGAAGAGTTAGCTTTTAATAGTCAAGGAGCTTGTCTTAAATGTGGTGGAACAGGAATTGTTAGAACTGTTGATATTGATTCGCTTGTTCCTGATAAAACACTTACCATAGATGAAGGAGCAGTCGTTCCATGGAACTCATTAATGTGGACTTTGATGACAGATGTTTGTCGTGCTATGGGAGTAAGAACAGATGTGCCTTTTAATCAATTAACTGATGAAGAAAAAAATATTGTTTATTATGGACCGGCGGAAAAGAAACATATTTTTTATAAGGCTAAAAATACAGATCATGCAGGAGAAATGGATTTTACTTATTTTAATGCAACTTATACAGTAGAAAATGCTTTATCAAAAGTTAAAGATGATAAAGGAATGAAAAGAGTTGAAAAGTTTTTAAAAGAAGAAATTTGTCCAGAATGTCAGGGAACACGTTTATCAAAAGAAGCAAGAAAACCTTTGATTAGAGGAATTGGTTTAGATAAAGCTTGTCAAATGCCATTAAATGATTTAGTAGAATGGGTAAGAGGTATTCCAGATTCAATGCCTGATGAAATGAAGCCAATGGCTCGTGAAATCTGTGATTCGTTTTTAGATGTTTCTAAAAGGCTGTTAGATTTAGGATTGGGCTATCTTTCTTTAGATAGAGCTGCTTCTACACTTTCAACAGGAGAAAGACAACGTATGCAACTTGCTAGAGCAGTAAGAAATCGTACAACAGGTATTCTCTATGTTTTAGATGAACCTTCTATTGGATTACATCCTTCTAATATTTATGGACTTATAGGAGTCATGAATGATTTAATTCATGATGGAAATTCTATTTTATTAGTAGATCATGATACTGAAATTATTAAAGAAGCGAATTGGCTCATTGAAATGGGACCAGAAGCAGGAAAAAATGGAGGTTATGTTTTTACGGAAGGAACAATAGAACAAATTAAAAATGATAAAAAGTCAATGATTGGGCCATTCCTTACAAATCATTATGATGAAAAAATGCGTCCAATATCTCCAATTGAACAACTATTTGAATTTGGAAAAATTCATCTTTCAACAAATCAAATACATACAGTCCATCCTTTAGAAGTAGATATTCCTAAAGGAAAATTAACGGTTGTTACAGGAGTGTCAGGTTCTGGAAAAACAACGATGATTCTAGAAAGCTTGTTACCAGCGATTCAAACTAAAATCAATGACTCATCATTACCTGATCATATTAAAGATGTTCAAATGGAAGGAATAGAACATATTAAACTGATTGATGCTTCACCTATTGGTATTAATATTCGTTCGACTGTTGCTACTTATATTAATGTTCATGATGAACTTAGAAAAAGATTTGCCAAAACAGAAAGCGCTAAGTCTAAGGGGTATAAAGCAGGAGATTTTTCTTATAATACAGGAAAGCTTAGATGTCCAACTTGTGATGGAACAGGGACATTAAGTTTGGATGTACAATTCTTGCCAGATGTTCATGTGACTTGTCCTGATTGTCATGGTTCTAGATATAATAAAGAAAGTTATTTTATTAAATATAAAACGTCAAAAGAGAAAGAGTATTCTTTACCTGAATTGATGGAAATGGATGTGAGTTTTGCTAAAGAAGCTTGTCAAGGTTTAAAAGGTGTTTATCGAAAACTGGAAGTATTAGAAAACTTAGGTTTAGGATATTTGACATTGGGTGAGGAAACACCAAGTTTATCTGGTGGAGAGGCACAACGTTTAAAACTTGCAAGTGAAATGAGTAAGTCTCAAAATGATTCAATTTTTATCTTTGATGAACCTACGATTGGATTACATCCTTTAGATGTTCAAATATTAGTTAAAGTTTTTCAATCACTTGTAGATCAAGGTGCGACAGTCGTCGTCATTGAACATGATCGTGATGTGATGAAAAATGCGGATTATATAATTGATATGGGGCCAGGTGGTGGTCAAGATGGTGGAATGATTGTAGCTACTGGTAGTGTTGAAGAAATAAAAAATAATATAAAGAGTATTACAGGTAAATATTTATAAAAAAATAGAAGTTCAATGTGAACTTCTATTTTTGTCTTGCTGAAACAATAAAGTGTAATGCAAAATAAGCCACTTCATCATCAGTAAATCTTTTATGATAAATAGATTCAATAGCATCATTTAAGATTTCTGCCATTGCAAATTCTTTAGGATGTCTTTCTTTAATCTTTGCGGTTAAAGGATTTTCGATTTGACTATCATCTAATAATCGATCAAGTGCAGGTGTTAAATGTAATCCTAAAGAAACAAGTAATTTTTCATTATTTCTTAAATCTATATCTTTTTGTTTAAATAAAGAATCTAAAGTGTTTTGTAGAACATCAATAATTTCATCATCTAATAAATTAACACCAGCATTAAATTCAACATCTAATACGTTATTTTTAGATAGGTACATTGAAATAAGTGCTAATTCTGATTCTGGAAATTCAATATCAAATTTTTTACTAAGAATATTACAAATTTCAACTGCTGAATCATAGTTAGTATTTGCTTTATATGATGTGATTTGTCCTTGACTTAAAGGAATGTAATTGTTTGTTTTGATTCTAAGCATTGCAATTGCAAGATGTACAACGAGATTTTGCGTAAATTGTGGAGATAATGTTAAATGATTTTTCTCAATTACTTCATTTACTGCTTCGCGACATACTTGTTTTGATAATTCTAAATCTTTATCAGCAGCGCTTGATAAAGCTTGGTTTGTTAATGTCATAAAAAAGCCTCCTAAAATGTCTACGTAAACTATATACTAAATCAATTAGAAAAGCTAGGAAAAAATAAATATTCTTTATAAGAGCATATGATTGGATTTTAGGAATGATTCCTGTTATACTAAACTTGTAAAGTAATTATGTAAGCGCTCATCATTTTCTTTAAGTTTTTGTTGTCTATGCAAAATGTAAGTGCTATAATTATGAAGGAATTTTGATTTAGGAGGAAATAAACAAAATGGCTTTAACAGATAAATTCAATGAAGAATGGAACGGATTTAAAGGAAGACTTTGGAAAGAAGAAGTAAACACTCGTCAATTCATTCAAGATAACTATAAACCTTATGATGGAGATGAATCATTTTTAGCTGGTCCTACAGATGCTACTAATAAACTTTGGGGAAAACTTCAAAAATTACAAAAAGAAGAAAGAGCTAAAGGTGGAGTATTAGAATGTGAAACTAAAGTAGTAAGTGGACTTACTGCTTATGGTCCTGGATATATCGATGAAGAAATGAAAGATTTAGAAAAAGTTGTTGGTTTACAAACTGACAAACCTTTAAAAAGAGCTTTCATGCCTTATGGTGGTATCAAAATGGCAGAACAAGCTGCTGCAACTTATGGATATGAACCAGATGAAAAATTACATGAAATTTTCACAAAATATCATAAAACACATAACCAAGCAGTATTCGATGTTTATACACCAGAAATTAAAAAAGCTCGTCATAATAAAGTAATTACAGGTTTACCTGATACATACGGACGTGGACGTATTGTTGGTGACTATCGTCGTGTTGCTTTATATGGTGTTGATTTCTTAATTGAACAAAAAGTAAATGATTTCAATCATTGTGGTAGTGGATCAATGACTGAAGACATTATTCGTAAAAGAGAAGAAATTGCTGAACAAGTAAAAGCATTAAAAGGTATGAAAGAAATGGCTGCTATCTACGGATATGACATTTCTAAACCAGCTAAAAATGCTCATGAAGCATTCCAATGGTTATACTTTGGATACTTAGCTGCAATCAAAACTCAAAATGGTGCTGCAATGTCAGTTGGACGTATTTCTACTTTCTTAGATATCTATGTAGAAAGAGATTTAGCTAACGGAACATTAACAGAAGAAGAAGCACAAGAATTAGTAGACCATTTCGTTATGAAATGTAGAATGGTTAAATTTGCTCGTATTCCTTCTTACAACCAATTATTCTCTGGTGACCCAGTATGGGCTACACTTGAAGTTGCAGGTTTAGGAACTGATGGACGTTCAATGGTTACTAAAAACTGTTTCCGTTTCTTACACACATTAGAAAATATGGGTCCTTCACCAGAACCAAACTTAACAGTTTTATATACAAAAGCATTACCAGAAAACTTCAAACGTTTTGCTGCTAAAATCTCAGTAGATACTAGCTCAATCCAATATGAAAATGATGATGTAATGCGTCCTGTATGGGGAGATGATTACTCAATTTGTTGTTGTGTATCAGCTACTCAAACTGGTAAAGAAATGCAATTCTTTGGTGCACGTGCAAACTTAGCTAAATGTTTAACATATGCTATCAATGGTGGTATTGATGAAAAAACTAAAGATCAAGTAGCTCCAAAATATCGTCCAATTACTTCTGAATACTTAGACTATGATGAAGTTATGGAACGTTATGACCAAATGATGGAATGGTTAGCAGATCTTTATGTTAATACATTAAACTTAATTCAATATATGCATGATAAATATTATTATGAAGCTGCACAAATGTCATTAATTGATACTGATGTAAAACGTACTTTCGCAACTGGTATCGCTGGATTCTCACATGTAGTAGATTCATTAAGCGCAATCAAATATGCTAAAGTTAAAACAATCAGAGATGAAGATGGTATCGTAGTAGATTATGAAGTTGAAGGTGACTTCCCAAGATATGGTAACGATGATGATCGTGCTGATGATATCGCTGTATGGTTATTAGGTGAATTCTTAGCTAAAATCAAAAAACATCATACTTATAGAGATTCAGAACCAACAACTTCTATCTTAACAATCACTTCAAACGTTGTTTATGGTAAAGCTACAGGTTCATTACCTGATGGACGTAAAGCAGGTGAACCATTATCACCAGGTGCTAACCCATCTTATGGTGCAGAACAAAATGGTTTATTAGCTTCATTAAACTCAGTTGCTAAATTACCATATGAATGGGCATTAGATGGTATTTCTAATACTCAAACAATCAACCCAGATGCTTTAGGACATGATGAAGGTGAAAGAGTTAATAACTTAGTACAAGTTATGGATGGATATTTTGAACAAGGTGCTCATCACTTAAATGTTAACGTATTTGGAACTGAAAAATTAATTGATGCTATGGAACATCCAGAAAAAGAAGAATATGCAAACTTCACAATTCGTGTATCTGGATATGCTGTTAAATTCATTGACTTAACTCGTGAACAACAATTAGACGTTATCGCAAGAACTTGTCATGAACATATGTAATCAATAACTTAATCAAATAATGAAAACAACCTCTTATGAGGTTGTTTTGTTACGGAGGAAAAATGGAAACAATTGGTAGAATTCATTCAATAGAAAGCTTTGGATCAGTCGATGGTCCAGGAGTGCGTTATATTTATTTCTTACATGGATGTCCTTTAAGATGTCAATTTTGTCATAATCCTGATACATGGGGTTCAAAGAAATACGAAGAATATACTCCTGAAAAAGCGCTTCAACAAGCAATGAAATACAAAACATATTGGGGTAAAAATGGGGGCATTACGATTAGTGGTGGAGAACCTTTAGCTCAAATCGATTTTGTTTTAGAGTTATTTAAACTTGCTAAAAAAGAAGGAATTAATACGTGTATTGATACCAGTGGAGGATGTTTCACGAGAGAAGAACCTTTCTTTTCTAAGTTTAATGAACTTATGGAGTATACAGATTTATTACTTGTAGATATTAAAGAAATTAATAATGAAAGACATCAGCTTTTAACAGGAAGAAGTAATGAAAATATTCTTGATATGGCAAGATATTTATCTGAAATTGATAAACCAATTTGGATTAGACATGTTCTTGTTCCTGAAAGAAGTGACTATGATGAAGATTTAATTGAATTAGATCATTTTATTTCTACACTTTCAAATGTTTATCGTGTTGAAATTCTTCCTTATCATACTTTAGGTGTATTTAAATGGGAGGAATTGAATATTCCATATCAATTAGAAGGAATTAAACCTCCAGTTAAAGAACGTGTAGAAAATGCAAAAAGATTATTACATGTAGATCGTTATACACGTTATTTAGATAATTAATGAAAAAAGAGTTCATGAATTTAGATTTATCATCTAAATCATGTAACTCTTTTTCAATTTATAATTGCATATTTACTTTATAATTAGAGTTGTTTAAAATAAGAGTAAAGGAAAAAAAGGAGATTATAATAATGAAATTAGGAGCAATTGAAGCAGGTGGAACTAAATTTGTAGTTTGTATTGGAAATGAAAAAGGAGAAGTTTTAGAAAGAGAATCATTTCCTACAGAAGCACCTGAAAAAACAATGGAAAATGTTTTTAAATTCTTTGATGGAAAAGAAATTGAAGCATTAGGTGTAGGAAGCTTTGGACCGATTGATCCGGATCTTACAAGTCCAACTTATGGTTATATTACAACAACACCTAAACCAGGATGGAACAATTATAATATTATGGGTGCTTTAAAAGAAAGATATGATATTCCTATGGCTTTTGATACAGATGTCAATGGGGCTGCTTTAGGCGAAGCAACATTTGGTGTGGCAAAAGGATTAGACAGTGCCCTTTATCTTACAATTGGAACAGGAATTGGTGGAGGAGCCGTTGTTGGTGGTAAACTTGTACACGGGTTACTTCATCCAGAAATGGGACATATGAAAATGATTGTAAGAGAAGATGACACATATTCAGGTAAATGTCCATATCATGGAACATGTTTTGAAGGTTTAGCTGCTGGTCCTGCTATTGAAGCAAGATGGGGAGTAAAAGGAAGTGAACTTCCAGAAGATCATCCAGCATGGGATTTAGAAGCTTATTATATTGGACAAGCGATGGCAAATTATATTTTAACTCTTTCACCTAAGAAAATTATTCTTGGTGGTGGTGTTATGCATCAAAAACAACTTTTCCCAATGATTCATAAATATACTCAAGAATTCTTAAATGGTTATATTCAAAAAGAAGAAGTGACTACTGATAAAATTAAAGATTATATCGTTTATCCAGGATTAGGGGATAATGCAGGGGTTGTTGGAGCTTTAGCTCTTGCCATGAGTGTAGTAAAATAATGAAGTAGAGAAATCTACTTCTTTTTTTAATAAAAAATGGAAGCGGATATATAATTTTGTGACTCTTGAAAAGAAG
>ULWX01045175.1_pt1 | contig 13079 bp, 17 predicted proteins | sample 1960851 | NCBI WGS metagenome assembly ULWX01 (sample SAMEA4835826, study PRJEB28245) | human gut metagenome | biome: gut microbiome; material: fecal sample | place: Denmark | collected 2008 | reverse complement strand
CCAGGGCGTGGTGGAGGACCTGGTGGACCATCCGCACGGACTGAGGGGAAAGCCCCTGGAGGCCGTTTACAAACACCTGGACCGTGTGGGGATGCAGATCGGAGAGGCGGACGCCGCCCAGACCTGGCTTGATGTGGTTTTTGATGTTGCCCTTGTAAATGCGGGTGGTGTTGTACTTGACCCCGCCCAGGTAGTTTTCCGCCCAGAGGTCCAGCCACTGGCCCACGGTGAGCTTTGAGGGCGGGGTGTATGTGCCGTCATTGACGGCCACCGCCACCTTTTGCATCTTCTCCAGGACCTCTTTCTGGGTCTTTGCGCTGAAATAGCGCTGCACCTGTTTCCCTGTGGTGGGGTCCCGGCCCGTAGTGACCCGGCCCTCCCAATAGGTGTACTGTTTGCCGTTGCGGGTGATGGTCCGCTTGCGGATGTTCCCCGCTCCCTTTGCGCCTCTTTTGGCCATGGTATGCTCCTTTCCCACCCGGCGCAAAAGGGCGCACGGGTGCCGTTGATTGACTGTTGTGGACTTTCCCCCGCCTGGTGTTAGCAGCACCGGGGCGGGGTGTTTATTTTTTGGGTCTGAAATCAGCTTTGCGGCTTTCCTTGAGCTCCGCCAACTTAAAGCGGAGGAAACTATCAGCGCTGTCATTGAGGGCCTTTAGCTCCTCCTCTGTGACCTCCAGCGTGCCGTCCGGGTAGTTTATCCAGAGGGCGGCATCCTCCTCATAGAAGCCAATAGAGCAGCCTACGGCGGCCAGTTTCTGTTCTAAAGAAAAACTCCAGGGGCCGTGTTGCGCCTCCTGCTTTTCTTGGCCCAGCAGATCGGACACCGACACGCCGAGAGCGGAGGCTATACGCTGGATGAGGACATCATCCACTCTTTCAGAATCCCTCTTTGTAATTGAATACAGAGTGTTAATAGACACCCCGGAAACCTCCGCTAACTGTTTTATCGTTAGGCTTTTAGCTCTTAAAATCTCTTTCAGACGCAATCCAACGCCCATTTACATCACCTCAAGTATAGCATACACCAAATTAGTGCATTTAGCAAGGTTTATTTTATTCACCTGTTGACAATTAGTGCGATTAGTGCTATTATGATTTTGAAGGCACTAAACGCACTAATTTTGGAGGTGATAGCAGATGAAAGTAAACCGCAAACGGCTGGAGCTGGCAATGGCCAGGGCGTGCATGAACACCGCCGACCTGGTGACCGCCTCTGGCCTGCCCGGCACCACGGTGCAAAACGCCATTGTGGGAAAGGGCGTCCGCCCTGGCACCCTGGGGCGTATCGCCAAGGCCCTGGGCGTGGACCCCACGGAAATCATGGAAAAGGAGGACTAAACAATGCGTAAATGGAAAGTAAAGCTCCCCGGCGGACACACCTTTGAGCTGGAGAGCGATGACCCAGGGCGGGCGCTGCTGGAGCGGGGCCACACCTCTTTTGCCCTGGAGGAAATCACCCCGCCGCCCATCGTGCCGGTGGAGGCCGTGGCCCAGGAGGGCAAGCTCACCTTGAGCGTCCAGGAGGCGGCGGAGGAGCTGGGGGTGTGCTCCAAGACGGTTTACAACCTTATCCACCGGGCGGACTTCCCCGTGCTGCGTATCGGCACCCGTGTCCGCATCTCCCGTGCAGGCCTGGCGGCATGGGTCCAGGCGAACACCCAGAAAAATATTATGGAGGTATCTTGAAATGCTGAAAACTACCATGACTGTGCAGCTCCGCTGCTTTGACGTGCTGGTGGAGGACCAGCGCACCCATGAAACCAAAGAGGACGCCATTGTGTTCACCCTGGACCAGCTCCACGCCGCCCAGCTTGTGGGCCAGAGCTCCAAGGAGCTTATCTGCCGGGTCTTTGAGCGGCAGGGCTACAAGGTGCTGGATATTGGCCGGGCGGAGCGCCGCACCGCCACCCTGCGCCTGGACGGGCTTTTCTGGGAGGCGGATGAGCTGTGAAAATAGATAGAAAGCGGGTGGATGCCCTCATGGCCCAGCGGGGCATTCCCCGATATAAGGACCTGGCAGCGCTGGCCGGGCTGACGCAAAAGCGCCTCTCCGTGATACTCAATCACGGCTCCGGCAGGCCCAAGACCATCATAAAGGTGGCAAAGGCCCTGGGCGTGTTCGCTCCCGATCTGTCCGGGGAGCGGCGGGACACGCTCAAGCCCTACGGGCTGCCCACGCTGGAGGAGATACAAGCGGCCCATGAGCGGGAGACGGCCCCGCTCCCCCTGCAATCCATCCCCGGCTTTCTGGCCCGGAAAGTCCCCTCAAACTGGGGGGACTGGAGCATAGAGGAGCGGCGGAAATTCTGGGCGGAGCCTCCCGCGGAGGAGGGCCTTGTGGACCGTGACCGGGTGTGCGCCCTGGAGGTGTGGGTGGAGGCATGGGGCAGGCCCCAGGACACCATGACCTATGCGGACGCCGTGGAGATAAACGCCGCAATCGCCGCCCTGGGAGGGTGGAAACAGACAGCCAGCTCATTCCGTTTTGGACCCTATGGACAGAGGAGAGGGTGGAACAGAGTAAAAGCCGATGTTGACAATTAGAGAATTTGTCAACATTCAAACGCCCGGCGGCTAAAAAATCGCCTTGTCAACTTTCAAGCGCCCTCAATGTTGCAATGTTCCACCGGAAACCCTTGATATTACTTGATTTTTGGGTGGAACGGAACATTTGGAACATTAAATATAAATGGGCAGTAGGTAGGTAGTTTAGAGGAATTAGAGAAAATAACGGATTTTATATATACTCTCTAAATCCTCTAAAAGGCACAAAATAAAAATAAAGATGAAAAAGCCAGTGTAAATGTTGCAAAAGGCCGAAAACCCTTGTGCCGCAACGGTTTTAGCCGCAACAAGTACCCGGAACATTTGAGGGAGGTTTGATAATGAGTAGGCATGAACAGGCAAGGGCCATTTTGGAGGCGCTTTTTCAGCGCCGCCCGCCCTCTAAGGGAATATCAGAGGCCCGCCTTTACGCAATGGGCCAGAAATACCCGCCGGATGAGCTGGGGGTGTCTTTCGGGACCGTCATGCTTGAGGAGGCGGAGAAAATGGCCCTGGAGGGCCGCCTGGAGCTGTACCGCTCCGGCAACGCCTATTACTTCCGCCCCAGGGTGGTCAATAAAACTCAATAAAAATAGCGGTTTGGGCTGCTGCTAACAGACCAAACCGCCAGAGGCTCCCCGGCGCTGCTAACACCGGGAGAGCAATACACAAACGCCACAACAGTCAATCATAGCACCCGTGCGCCCTCATTGTACCACAACGGGCCGCCGTGGTGCAAGAGGGGAGAATTGAATATGGAAATTAACTTTTCCGTTCCCGTGGATTGTCCACGGCTGGCGGCTTTGAGGAAAGCGGCTGGTTTCAAAAGCCAAAAAGGCTTTGAGGATTATCTCCACAGCCTGGGCTACACGTTCGCCTATTGCAAACAGGTGGAGCGCCCCCACTACGGGAAAATGCGGGGCCAATGTCACCCGGCGGACGGGCCGAACTGGATTAAAGGCTCTACCGCCGCCGCCATTGCCCAGGCCCTGGGCCTGGAGCCGGATGAAGTTTTCCCGGAGTATAGCGCCCGCAAGGCCGCCGCTGAACTGAACATAGCCGAAAATTATTACAAGCCATTCACTACCATAAAGGACCGAAATGTTGCTATTGTGGGGTGCATGGCAGCGGCAGAGAAAACTGCCAACACGCTTTCACGCCTCACCTGTGACGGGGTGCCAATCGGACGGGATGAGGCCGTGTCCTGCGCCTATGAAATTCTTGTGGAGTGTGCAAATGTGGCCATGCTGAAAGGTATACCCAAAAACACGACTTTTTCACAGTACGCTTGCGGAGCCATTAAACTTGAAATCATAGGGAGGTATCACGGGGCAAAAACCTCCGCTAAAAGGAAATATGAGTTTTGCAGTCTAAGTGTCTTTTCACACGACTATGTGAGAGATCTGAACAGCCTTAATCCAGAGGAGCTTTACATACTGCGGGAAGAACTGGAGGAGCGGCGGACTGCCGAAAACTGCCGCCTTAAAAACAGCGGAAAAAGTCACACATAAAAAGGGCGGGGAGCTGCGGCTCCCCGCTTTTCTGCTGTTGAAAAAAGTTGAAAATTTCTGAAAACATCGTACACGCTGAGGGCGTTCCTCCTCCCCGTCTGGGCGGCGGGGCGGCGGGGACCTCTCGCACGGTCATGGGGTGGCCTCCTGTTTTGATATAGGGGCCCCGGTGTTTCAGCATTCGCCGGGGCCCCACCCCTCTATGTTGACACTTGTTGACATTTGTTAAGGTTTCAGCGGCAGGCCTGCCCCCCGTAAATCAGCCCCACCCAGGGCGTAAAAATGGAGGATTGCACTATGAGCGAAGAACTCAACAACACCCAGCAGCAGACCCAAGACCCCACGCCGGGGGCAAGCGGCGGAGAAAGAACATTCACCCAGGACGAAGTAAACCGCATTGTGTCTGATCGGCTGGCCCGTGAGCGGGAAAAGCTCACCGGACAGGCCAAGAAAGACGAGCGGGAAAAGGCTCTGGAGGCCCGTGAGGCCCGTTTGGATTGCCGGGAATACCTGGACACTAAAGGCTATCCGGCGGCGCTCCTGGAGGTGCTGGACAGCTCTGACACGGCCAAATTCAAGGCCGCCGCTGACAAGCTGGTGGAGCTGTTCCCCGGCCTCATCCCGGAGAAGCAGCAACCCGCATATAGCGGGCTGCGACTGGCAAGCCCCAACAAGGGAGGAAACCCCGACAACATCAATGACCGCCTTGCGGCGGCTTTCAGGCCTAAAATCTAAGATTTTAGGAGTGATTTTATACTATGGCTATCAATCTTGTAACCAAATTCCAGCCCTACACCGATGAGCAGTTTTCCACGGAGAGCAAAAAGGCCCTCCTCACCAACCAGGACTTTGATTGGACCGGGGCGCACACCATCAAGGTCTACAAAGTCACCACCTCCGCCATGAACGACTACGGGCGCAACGGTCCCGCTGAGGGCAACTGGAGCCGCTACGGCGCTGTGGGCGCTCTGGACGCTACCACGGAGGAGTTTACCCTCAAGAAGGACCGTTCTTTCACCTTTGCCATTGACAAGCTGGACACGGACGAAACCGCCGCCCAGCTCCAGGCCGCCTCTGCCCTGGCCCGGCAGAACAGGGAGGTTGTCATCCCGGAGGTGGACACCTATGTCTACGGTGTGATGTGCGAAAACGCCGGGACAAAGCCGGAGGCCAAGGCCCTGAGCACCACCACCCTTTACGGTGAAATCCTGGCCGCATCCCAGGCCCTGGATGACGCTGAGGTCCCGGAGACGGGCCGTGTGCTGGTGGTCACCCCCGCCATCTATGTGATGATGAAGAAAAGCAAGGACATCATCATGGAAACCGATGTGGGCAATGAGCTCCGCCTCAAGGGCGTCATTGGCATCCTGGATGGTATGAGCGTGCAGAAAATCCCCGCCAACCGGCTCCCCTCTGCTTTTGGCTTTATGGTGGCCCACCCCTGCGCTACGGTGGCCCCGGTCAAGCTGGAGGACTACACCGTACATGAGAACCCTCCCGGCATTTCCGGCTCTCTGGTGGAGGGGCGCATCTGCTATGACGCCTTTGTGCTGGAGAACAAGGCAAAGGCCATCTATTACCAGGCCATGACGGCCTAACAACGGAGGGGCGCATCTGCTACGGTGCGCCCCTCTAATGATTGGAGGTGAATTTTATGGCAACTATCAGGTCCCAAATGACCTTGAATGACGGTATGAGCGCCATATTGAAGAAAATATGCAACGGTCTGGACGCCACGCTCCACGCTTTCCAGACGGTGCAAAACGCATCCAGCCAGGCGATTGATACGGGCACGATACGGGCTGCACAAGTTGAGATCGGCCAAGCAAACCAGCTCATACAGGAAATGGAGGACAGCTACCGCCGGGCAGCTGAGCAGGAGGAGCAGCTCAACAATGGCATCCGCAACGGGGCAAGAGCTGCGGACGGGATGCTGGGCAAGATAAAAAGCATTGCGGCCTCCATGGCAACGGCCTGGGGTGCTCAGAAGATAATTGACCTGTCTGACCAGATGACCAGCACCACGGCCCGGCTCAGCTTTCTTGTGGATGACGGCGGGAGTGTGTCGGAGCTGGAGCAGAAAATCATGGCATCCGCTATGACAACCCGCTCCGCCTACCTGGACACCGCCTCCGCCATTGCTACTATGGGAGCCAATGCGGGCTCCGCTTTTGAAAGCAATGATGAGCTCATCGCTTTCATGGAACAAATCAACAAGCAATTCGTCATCGGCGGTGCTACGGCAGAGGGCCAGTCCGCCGCTATGCTCCAGCTCACCCAGGCCATGGCCGCCGGAGCTCTGCGGGGTGAGGAGCTCAACTCCATTCTGGAGAACGCTCCCGGCATCGCCCGTGCCATTGAGAGCTATATGGGCGTGGCTGAGGGCTCCATCAAGCAATATGCAGAGCAGGGGCTCATCACCTCTGAGGTGGTCAAAAACGCCCTTTTCTCTGTGGCAGACGAAACAAACGCCAAATTTGCAAGTATGCCCATGACCTGGGGGCAGGTGTGGACCTTGATGGGCAATGTGGCGCTCCAGGCCCTAAACCCCGTTTTGACGGGTGTGAACTGGATTGCCAATAACATTGACATAATCGGCCCCCTGGTGCTGGGCGTGGCCGGGGCCTTTGCGGTATATGCCGCCGCAACTCAGGGCGTAGCGCTGGCCACAAAGGTCTGGACAGCGGCCCAGGCGGCCTTTAATGCCGTCATGGCCCTTAACCCGGTCTTTCTCATCATCATGGGTGTGGTGCTGCTGATTGCGGCCATTTACGCCGTGGTGGCCGCTGTGAACAAGGCAACCGGCTCCACCGTATCTGCAACCGGCATCATCATGGGGGCCTTTGCGGTGGCCGGTGCCTTTATCCTAAACACGGTGCTGGGCGTGGTCAACTTTGTCATAGGCCTGGGCGTAGAGCTCTATAACCTGATCGCCACCTTTGCGAACTTCTTTGCAAATGTGTTCAATGACCCTGTAGGGGCCATCATCAACCTGTTTGCCGGGATGTTTGACTTTATCCTGGGCATCGTCCAAAGCGCCGCATCCCTCATTGACACGGTGCTGGGGACTGATATGTCCGGCGCTGTGTCCAATTTCCGGGGCACCGTGGCCACAAAGGTGGAGGAAATTGTGGGGGACCAGGTGGAGGTCATGCAAAAGCTCAGCGCCTCAGACTACCAAATCCAGCGGATTGAGTACGGGGACGCCTGGGCAGCCGGTAACGACTTTGGAGCGGGCCTTGAGGATAAAATCAGCGGGGCCTTTAACCTGGGGGGCGGTGTTGACTACGGCCTGGAGGGCATCAACACCGGCTTTAATCTGGATGACATCACGGCCAATACCGGCCAGACCGCCGCAAACACCGGGGCCGCTGCTGACGCCCTCAGCACCTCCACGGAGGAGCTGGCATACCTGCGGGACATTGCGGAGCGGGAGGCCGTCAACCGCTTTACCACGGCTGAGGTACGGGTGGAGCAGAGCATCAGCAACAACATCAACAATTCTGCTGACCTGGACGGCGTTATTTCCGTATTGACTGACGGCTTTACAGAGGCCCTTATGACTGCGGCAGAGGGTGTTCATGCGTAGACCCGGCCCTCCGCCAAAAAGATAGAGTTTTTTCCAATGGAAAAAGGAGGCGGTCCCAGTGACCAATGAGGAACTTGTATTGAAAATTCAATCCGGGGAGCGGGACCGCCTCCCGGAACTCTGGGAGCAGGTGGAGCGCTTTGTGGCCAGCCGGGCCCAGCGCCTTATGACCTTATACGCCAATGGCTACATGACGAATAACGGCGGAGTAGAATTTGATGACCTATACAACAGCGGCTACATAGCCCTGGTGGCCGCCGTGGACACCTACAAGCCGGACAGTGAGGGTGCGTTTATAGGCTGGTTCGCCTTTGCCCTGCAAAATGCTTTTGCTAAAATAGGCGGCTGGCGGTCATCAGGCCAAAGAAGTGACGCCCTGCGCCGAGCGGTGAGCCTGGACGCTCCACCCAGCGAGGACGGCGGGGAGGATGTCCGTGCCCTGGCGGAGTTTGTGGAGGACCCCAGCGCCGCCCAGAGCCTCCAGGGCGTGGAGGATAGCATTTACCATGACCAGCTCCACGCCGCCCTGGAGCGGGCTATGGAGCAGCTCACGGATGAGGAAAGAAACTGCATCCGGCGGCGGTACTGGGAGGGCTGCTCACTGAAAGAGGCCGGAGGGGGCCGTCTGGAGGAAAAGGCACTTATCAAACTGCGCCGCCCCTCTGTCCGGCGAGAGCTGGAGAGCTATGTGGATAGCCGAACCCCCTACTATTTGCGGGTGGGCGTGGAGACATACCAGAACACAGGCGAGAGCGCCGTTGAGAAAATCGTATTCATCCGGGAACACCTCAGAAAACAGGGCTAAAATTTCCCCCATCTTTTCCCCACTTAACGCAATTCCGCCCGGTTCCATTGTGCTCCATAAAATGCAAAAAGCCCACGGCGCAACGGCTCCAGCGGATACCCATCCCCAGCTATTTTGTACCCTTTGAAAAGACCGGCATGACCAACCGCATTGAGGGCGGAGCCGATCTTGACGGCGTTATTTCCGTATTGACGGACGGCTTTACAGAGGCCCTGCTGACTGCGGCGGAGGGCGTCCATGCGTGACCCTTGCCCATCCCCAGAAAAGCAGAGTTTTTTCCAATGGAAAAAAGGAGGGCATCCACATGAGCTACACATGCTATCTGGGCGGGGCCCTTTGGCCTACCCCGGAAAAGCTCCAGGTCAAAATCAAGGGTAAAAACAAAACCCTGGTCCTCTTGAATGAGGGGGAGGTCAATTTCTTGCGGGCTCCCGGCCTCACAGAAATTACGGTCCCCTTTGACCTGCCCATGCTCACGGGCAGCCAGTCCCCGGACTATTTCCTGGGCCTGCTGGAGCGTATGAAAACCAATAAAGAAACCACCCAATTCATGCTGGTGCGGGTGTCCCCCTCCGGGGGAATGCTCTTTGACACCAACATCAAAGTGAGTGTGGAGGACTACACCATCACAGAGGATGGCAAAAATGGCCTGGATGTGGCCGTTGATGTCAACCTCAAGCAATGGCGGGACTACGGCACCAAGACTGTGACTGTGGAGGAGCCAAAAGCGGAGAGCGCCACGCCCACGGTGACGGTGCAGAAAGAGCGGGAGGCAAGCACGGCACCCACGGCCAAAACCTACACCGTAAAGGCCGGTGATTGCCTCTGGGCCATTGCCGCCAAGTATTATGGCAACGGTGCCGACTACACCAAAATCTACAACGCAAACACGGATAAAATCAGCAATCCCAGTCTCATCTATCCCGGGCAGGTGCTCACCCTCCCATGACCTATGAGCTGCTGATACAACACCAGGGGACCATCATGCTGCCGCCCGTGGTGGAAAATGTGAGCATTGAATGGGAGCGCCAAGGACAGCCCGGAAAGCTCACGGCGGAGGTGGTCAAAACCCCCGGCCTGAGTTTCCAGGAGGGGGACCCGTGCCGTTTTTCCGTGGACGGCACCCCCGTCTTTTATGGCTTTGTCTTTGAGAAATCTCGAAAAGGCAGCACGGATGATGTCATCCAGATCACTGTGTATGACCAGCTCTACTACCTCAAGAACAAGGACACCTATGTCTACACCAACAAAACCGCCGCCGATGTGATACGCATGATTGCGGAGGACTTCCAGCTCAATGTTGGTGACCTTGAGGACACCGGCTACACCATAGGGAGCCGGGTGGAGGACAACCAGACCCTCTTTGACATCATCCAGACCGCATTGGACGAAACCCTCAAAGCCACCTCCCAGATGTATGTGCTGTATGACGATGTGGGCAAGCTGACCCTCAAAAACATCGGCAGCATGAAACTGGGGGTGCTCATAGATGAGGACACGGCTGGGGACTTTGACTATAAAAGCTCCATTGCCTCCCGGACCTATGACAAAATCAAGCTCTCCTATGAGAACAAGGAAACCGGAAAGCGGGAAATCTTTGTTGCACAGGACAGCTCCAACATCAACCAATGGGGCGTCCTGCAATACTATGAGAAGCTGGACAGCACAGAAAACGCCAAGGCCATGGCGGACGCCCTCCTGGACCTCTACAACACCAAAACCCGCACGCTCAAGCTGCGGGATGTGCTGGGGGACATCCGGGTCCGGGCCGGGACCCTGCTGGTGGTCATGCTGGGGCTGGGTGACATCAATGTTTCCAGCTATCTCATGGTGGAGCAGGCAAAGCACACTTTCAACAACGAACAGCACTTGATGGACCTAAACATGCGAGGTGGTACATTTGTCACTTGACATCAACCAACTGGTCAAGCTGGTCAAGCAGGCCGCTGTGGAGGCCGTCCAGGCTGGTGCCCCCATGAGTGGGGGCTATGGCTATGTGACATCCACCTCCCCGCTTGAAATCACCGTTGACCAAAAGAAAATCTTGTCTGAGGCCCAGCTCATCCTCACGGACGCCGTGAGGGACTACACCGTGGAGATGACCACCATGCCGGAGTTTCACGAAACGGAGGAAATCAGCGGCGGAGCTGGGGACGCTGCTTTTGCGTCCCACAAGCACCGCTACCAGGGCCGGAAAAAGTGGAAAGTCCACAACGCCCTCCAGATGGGGGAAAAGGTCATCCTCCTCCGGTGTGACGGCGGGCAGCAGTACATAGTCCTGGGACGATGGGAGGCGAGGAGCTAATGGCCACACTACCGACCACGGGAGATGACCTGGACCTCATCACCTTTGCGGTGGAAACCCAGCCCAGCTACACCCACAAGCTGGACATTGACCGCAACCAGGTGAGGGGCATGACGGATGAGCGGGATGCCGTCCTCCAGGCTGTTTACCTCATTCTGAATGTGGAGAGATATGCTTTCCCCATTTACTCCCGCAATTATGGCTCTGAGCTGTCCGATCTGATAGGCAAGCCCAAGGATTATGCCATGAGCGAGATAAAGCGGCGCATCACGGAGGCGCTCCTCCAGGATGACCGCATCACCTCCCTGGACGGCTGGACCTTTGAAACGGGCAGAAATTGGGTCCTGGCCCGGTTTACCGTCCACACAATTTACGGCGATGTAAGCGCCCAAAAGGAGGTTGACATCTGAATGTTTGAAAGCAGGACCTATGAGGCGCTGCTCAGCAGCGCTCTTTCCAGGGTGACCTCTCCGGTGGATAAGCGGGAGGGCTCCATGGTGATGAATGGCGTGGCCCCGTCCATGGCAGAGCTGGCCCAGCTCTACATTGCGGCGGACTTTGTACTCCAGGCCACCTACATCCTCACAGCGCCCAGAGAGTATCTCATCAAGCGGGCCCATGACCGAAACATGGACCCCTACCCGGCAAGCGCTGCCGTCTATCGTGCGGAGTTTAACATTGAGGTCCCTGTGGGCACCCGTTTTTCCTGTGAGGACCTCAACTTTGTTGTGACGGCCCGCATGGACACGGAGGATGACACCGAAACCGGGCTCAGCCACCAGGTAACCTGTGAAACCCTGGGGGCCGTGGCCAACGGCTATGGCGGCACCCTCATCCCGGTGGAGTATGTGCAGGGCCTCACCAGAGCAGAACTGGTGGAGCTGCTCATCCCCGGCGATGATGAGGAGGAAACGGAGGCTTTCCGCCAAAGAGTGCTGGACAGTTTCCAGTCCCAGGCCTTTGGTGGAAACCAGGCCGACTACCGGGAGAAAGTGCTGGCCATGCCCGGCGTGGGTGACCTCAAAATACACCCCGTATGGAACGGGGACATTTCCCCAGCCAGCCTCATTCCCGGGGAGGAGGTGGAAAGCTGGTACTCCAGCATCATCTCCACACTGAGCGGCCCTGTGGCCGCATGGCTCACGGCGGTCTATACGGCGGCCAAAGAGAAAAAGCTCACGGTGGGTGGCACAGTCAAGCTGGTCATCATGGCCTCTGATTACAAGGCCCCCACGCCCACGCTGCTGGAGGAAATCCAGACGGCCATTGACCCAGAGCAGAACGCCGGGGAGGGCCTGGGCCTGGCTCCCATCGGTCATGTGGTGCATGTAACCGGTGTGACGGCTGAAAAGGTGGACATTGAGCTCCACCTCACCTATGCCTCTGATTGGAGCTGGGAGGCCGTCAAGAGCTATGTGGAGGCTGTCATTGACGCCTATTTTGTGGAGCTGTCCCAAGACTGGGCCAGCTCTGATTTTTTGACCGTCCGTATTTCTCAGATTGAAAGCCGCATCCTGGCGGAGTGCTCCAGCATGATAACCGACATTGGCGGCACAAAAATCAATGGGCAGGAGAGCAACCTGGCCCTGGGCCCGGATAGCATCCCCGCCAGAGGGGAGGTCACCGATGGATAGACACCTTTTGAACTACCTGCCCCCGGTGCTCCGGGAGGTGCTGGAGTTTCAACTCATCAACGGGGCCAATGAGCCGGAAATCTCCCTTGCATGGGACGCCCTGACACGGGTGTTGGCCAACCAATTCCTTGAGGACGCTGATGAGGACGGCGTGGCCGTGTGGGAGCAAGAGCTGCGGCTCTTTCCCAAGGACACGGACACCCTGGAGGCCCGCAAGGCCCGCATCAAGGCCAAGTGGAATTTGGAATTGCCCTACACCCTGCCCTGGCTGCGGAATTGGCTGGCGGGGCTATGTGGCCCGGATGGTCATGCTGTTTCTCTCAAGGACTACACCCTGGACATCCAGCTTGACTACACCATCCTGCCTGAGCCTGGCAGATTGGCTGCGGAAATTTTGGAGATGCTGCTGACCATCCGCCCGGAAAACCTTGTGATCTTGATGACCTCATTGGTGCAGTCCACGGGCGGTGTCCGGCTGGGAGCTCACACTGAGCGCTCTTTGCACATGGACCTTTGGCCCATGCTCACCAATGAGCTGGAGAGCTCCGGCGGCGTCATTGGAGCCGGGCCTCTGGAATATCGCACGACCATTGAAATTTATCCATACGAACAGGAGGAAAGCGGAAATGCCTGACCAGGAAAAAAAGTATGGCACCAGAATAACCACGGCTGGAGCTGCTCTCATCAC
>ULWX01020272.1_pt1 | contig 13119 bp, 13 predicted proteins | sample 1960851 | NCBI WGS metagenome assembly ULWX01 (sample SAMEA4835826, study PRJEB28245) | human gut metagenome | biome: gut microbiome; material: fecal sample | place: Denmark | collected 2008 | reverse complement strand
CCGCCGCGCCTGCCGCCGTGGCAGGGACGCCTGTCACCGCCCCCCTGCCGGGCAACGTCCTTGAGGTCAAGGTCAAGCCCGGCGAGAGCGTGAAGGCCGGGCAGCTTCTGGTGCTCATTGAGGCCATGAAGATGGAAAACGAGGTCTTTGCCCCGGCGGACGGCGTTGTAAAGCAGATCCTTGCCCAGAAGGGCGCGCTGGTCGCCACTGGGGACACTCTGCTTGTTATCTGAGGTGCCGGGATGGAAAACATTTTAAACACCCTGTCCCAGCTCTGGGAGGGCTCCGGCTTCTGCCTGCTGCTTAACGACTGGCGGCAGCTGGCGATGATAGTTATCGCCTGCGTGCTGCTGTATCTTGGCCTTGTGAAGAAGTTTGAGCCGCTGCTGCTGGTGGGCATAGCCTTCGGTATGCTGCTGGCAAACCTCCCCGGCTCCAACATGTACCACCCCGAGCTGTGGGACGCGTATATCGCCGGGGAGATAACCCTCACCGGCATCATCCATGACGGCGGCCTGCTTGATATCCTCTATATCGGCGTCAAATCCGGGCTCTATCCCTCGCTCATTTTCATGGGCGTTGGCGCGATGACGGATTTTGGCCCGCTGCTGGCAAACCCCAAATCCCTCCTTCTCGGCGCGGCGGCGCAGTTTGGCATCTTCGCTGCGTTCATTCTGGCGATGTGCGTGTTTGGCTTTGCGCCCAATGTGGCGGCGGCCATTGCAATCATCGGCGGTGCGGACGGCCCGACGGCCATCTGGCTCACCTCAAAGCTCGCCCCGGACTATCTGGCCCCTATCGCCATCGCGGCGTATTCATACATGGCGCTGATTCCCATGATTCAGCCGCCCTTCATGCGCCTGCTCACTACCAAGGCAGAGCGCGAGTGCAAAATGGAGCAGCTCAAGCCCGTATCCAAGACGCAGAAGGTGCTTTTCCCCATTATCGTGACGGTTTTTGTCTGCCTGCTGCTGCCCTCCGTGGCTCCGCTGCTGGGCTGCCTGATGCTCGGCAACCTCTTCAAGGAGTGCGGCCTGACCGACCGCCTGTCCGACACTGCGCAGAACGCCATGATGAATATTGTGACGATATTTCTCTCCACCTCCGTGGGCGCGACGGCGCTTTATAACCGCTTCCTCACCTGGCAGACCTTCTTCATCATCCTGCTGGGTCTGGGCGCCTTCATTCTGGCCACCATCGGCGGCCTGCTGCTCGGAAAGCTCATGTATAAGCTCTCCGGCGGCAAGATAAATCCGCTCATCGGCTCCGCCGGTGTCTCCGCCGTGCCGATGGCCGCGCGCGTCTCTCAGAAGGAGGGTCAGCGCGCCAATCCCTCGAACTTCCTGCTGATGCACGCCATGGGCCCCAATGTGGCGGGCGTTATCGGCTCCGCCGTCGCCGCCGGCTTCCTGCTGGCAGTCTTTGGCGGCTAAAAGAAAAAAGGTTTAAGCAAAACTGCTTCAACCTTTTTCAATTATATTCGTTCCTGCGGAACGAATGATATATAATTCATCATATTTTGCCAAGGGCAAAATATATCATAATCCCGCAGGGATTATATCATACCGCCACACGGCGATATATCATTGCAAAGAACTTCTGGGAAAATCTCAGAAGTTCTTTTAATTCTCTATTCTCTTGCTTGCGCTCATAGAGCTTTTTCGTTAATATGCTTTTTCTTTGATTTGCACAAACGGCTCCACTGCGTAAGGGGAGCTGGCGCGGAGCGCCTGAGGGGTCGTTAAATGTTCGTTATTCTCAGCGAAAAATCATAAGGCAGACAACCCTCCAGTCAGCCTTCGGCTGCCAGCCTCCCTTACACAGGGAGGCCTTTTAATGGTGCAAAACTAAAACTGGCGCAAAAAGAACCTATAAGTTTTTTCATAAGCTCTTTGCTTTCGCTATCAGCTTTTTGTATATCCTCTCGACAAACCACGGCTCGGTGGAGACTTCAAGCGCAGTCTCGGGCGTGAACCACTGAACGCCGCTGTTTTCGTCCGGGCGGACTTTAAGCGGCTGGGTATCGTCCGCCTCGATAAGATAGGTCACATTCATATGCAGATGGCTGGGGACGTACTGCCCGCGCTTTTCGTGCCCGTCCACGGTTAGAATCTCAAGAGAAAAGATGTCCTCCGTCACAGGTCTTAGGTGGTCAACGCCCGTCTCCTCCGCCACCTCGCGCAGAGCGACAGACAACAGATCCCGCTCTCCGTCGGCGTGCCCGCCGGTCCACGACCATGAGTCGAATATCCGGTGGTACACCATCAGCACCCTGTCTCTCGCGGGGTTTACAAGCCAGGCGGAGGCCGTCATGTGGGCAATGAGATTTTCCCGGCTGAACGCATCCTCATGCTCACTAATGAAGCGGAGCATCAGCTCCTTATCCCGCCTCTCCTGCTCGTTTATCGGCTCATAGGCGGCAATATCCCGCACAATATCCGCACTCATTCCGCCACGGGGTAAATGTCGCTGCGCAGGCTGTTTAGAATGGGCAGCTCAGCGCGTGCCTGGGCGATTCTGTCAAGGTCAATCTCAGCGTAGAGTATCTGCTCCTTCTCGTCGCACTGGGCGATAATCTCCGCGCCTGGACCTACCACTGTGGAGTGCCCCCAGCACTCGTAGCTGAAGCCCTCGTACTTGGCGGCGGAAGCGCCGACAATGAACAGCTGGTTGTCAACAGCCCTTGAGCGCAGCGCAAGCTCCCAGTGCATAGGCCCGGTCTTCTGGTTAAACTGCGCCGGGAGGAACACGATTCCCGCACCGCGCCTGGACATGGCGCGGAAAATCTCCGGAAAGCGCACATCAAAGCACACCGCGCAGCCCATTTTGCCGTAGGGCGTGTCAAACACGGTTATGCTGTCGCCGGGGGTGAAGGTGTTCGACTCGTGAAAGTGCATCCCCGGCATGTCGATATCAAAAAGATGAATCTTGCGGTGCCGCGCGATAAGCTCGCCCGCAGCGTCAAAGACGAAGCAGGTGTTGTATATCCGCTCGCCATCAAGCTCAGGGACGCTCCCGCCGACGAGGATAACACCGTTATCCTTCGCCCAGGCACGCATGGCGGCATAGACCTTTTCATGGCCCATGCGAGCAAAGGTCTTGAAATAATCCCTCGCGTAGGGGCAGCTGAACATCTCCGGCAGGCAGACTATCTTGGCCCCGTTCCGGGCGGCCTCAGCCACCATGGCGGCGGCCTTTTGGAGCGTCACATCCAAATCAAGCTCCGTCCTTATCTGGCAGAGCGCAACAGGCAGTTTATTCATAGGCTGTCAAGATACCTCACTATATCAAAGTCAAGTGTTTTCTCGTCCTTGCGCAGGTAGAGCGGATGGTGCGGGTGCCCCTTTTTGGAAACGCTCCCCGCGTGGAGCCAGCGCGCGCCGTAGCGCTCCCCTATCTTCACCATGTCCCGCACGCAGCCAGGCAGGTATGGCCGCTTCTCAATGACCGCGCCCCAGGCCGCCCATATCGCGGGGCGGTTCCCGGCTCTCGACGCGGCGGAGACTATGTACTCAAAGGCGCGCATGTTCTCCTCATGGAGCGGAGCGTTGAGCTCTTTGTCCATATCGTCGGGCCGGGTGGCGCGCTGGGCATAGACATTGAACATTATCCAGCTGTCAAAGCCGTTGCCCGCGGCGATACGCGCGACGGATTTGAGCGTGTTATCCAGCGCGTCCGGCGCGGCGGTGGATGGGTTGACGCCGATGCAGATAAGGGGATTATCCCCGCGTGTACCCAGAATGTACCGGTATTCAGTGTAAAAATCCGGCACATAGAGCCACTTTTCGGCGTCGTATCCCCCGTTCTGACCGGAGCGCGCCAGTGCCTCGGCAAAGCTCAGGTGCTCAATCGCGCTGCTTGGGCAGCTCGGAATGTGCATATTATCCTCCTCTGCTCAGGCGAAGAAATACACCATCAGCGGAATGGTGAGCATGCTGACCACAGTGCTGTGCAGTATTCCCTCGGAGGAGAATACCTCGTCCTTGTCATATTGCAGGGCGAACACGGTTATGACAATACCGCTCGGCGCTGCCGACATGATAAACGCGGTCATAAGCAGCTCCCAGTTTGTGGTGATGAGCCCGCAGACCAGCAGCACCAGCAGCGGCGTCACGATAAGGCGCACCACGTCGGCCGCGTAAAAGCGCCAGTCCTTGAACGCCGCGAAAATATTCACGCTGCCAAGGGACGCGCCGATGACGATCATGCTCAGAGGCATGGTCGCGCCGGAGGCGGCGGAGAACAGGTCCTTCAAAACGCCGGGGATGGGCAGCTTCAGCACGAAAATCACCAGCGCGAGAATAGTTGCCACGAGGGGGATGCTGATTATATCCTTCAGGCGCAGACCTCCCTCCTGCCCGTCCTTCATTTTCCAAACGCCGTATGTATACAGCAGAATGTTAAACGGGATGCAGGTGAGCGAGCAGTAGAAAACGCCGATGGGCCCGCATATGGACTCGATAACCGGCAGGGCGATAAACATATTGTTCGGCACGGCCATCAGCATTGTGTACTCCGCGGCTTTGCCCTTGGAGGGTATGATTTTTGCCGCCACGATCGCCAGTACATAGCACATCACGACAGCGATAGTCAGCACGAGCAGCACGTGGCCAAGCTCAGCGCCCGAGAGCACCGCGTCGGTCGCCATGACGGAGTTTAAGATTGTGGCGCTGAGGAAGAGATTGAGCACCAGCCAGCTTGCGGCTTTGGCAAAGTCCTTCCCTGCGCGGCCGGATCTCGCAAAAACGTAGCCCACGACCATAAGGGCCACAAAAATCACCATTTTACTGATAAGCGCGGACATTTCCATAACTTTTTCCCATCCAAACAATAATTATATATGTTATATATGCAGAATCAATTTTGCAACGTAAATATAAATAAGCAGAGACACCGCGTCCGTCAGCGTGGAGATGAGCGGGTTTGCCATGACGGCCGGGTCAACGCCTATCTTCTCCGCCAGAATGGGGAGCGTGCTGCCAACGACCTTGGCAAACATGACGATGAAGACGATTGAAAGGCTGACCGTTGCCGCGACGGAGACCGTCACCGCGTCATTGTGCAGCAGCATCCCGTCGAGCAGGAGCATCTTCACAAAGTTGATGACCGCGAGCGTCAGCCCGCACAGCAGCGACACGCGCCACTCCTTCCACATGACGCGCAGCGCGTCTCTTGGCTCTGTATCGCCCAGAGAAAGGCTGCGGATGACGGCGGTGGACGCCTGCGCGCCGGAGTTGCCGCCGGTACCCATGAGCATGGGGATAAAGGCGACCAGTCCCGCCTGCACGGCGAGCATATCCTCAAACGAGGTCAAGATCATGCTTGTAAAGGTTGCCGAGAGCATCAAAAACAGCAGCCACGGTATGCGGTTTTTCCACATGTCTATAACGCTGGTGCGGGAATAGGGCTTATCGGACGGCGTCATACCGGCCATGATTTCAAAGTCCTCAGTCGTCTCCTGCTCCATGACGTCGATAACGTCGTCAACGGTGACGATGCCGACGAGGCGCCCTTCCTTATCAACCACCGGCAGAACAACAAGGTCGTAGTCCGAGAACTTCTCCGAGACGCTCTCCTGGTCCTCAGTGGTGGTGGCGAAGATGACGTTTCTGTCCATCAGATCCTCAATGATATCGTCATCATCGGCAAGGAGCAGGTCCTTCACCGTGACGATGCCCTCAAGGGTTCTGTCGGCGGCAATGACAAAGCAGACGTAGATCGTCTCCTTATCCTCGCCTATGCGCCGGATGCGCGCGAAGGATTCCTTCACACTCATGTATTTTTTCAAATCCACAAATTCCGAGGTCATGATGCTGCCCGCGGAATTTTCGGGGTAGCGCAGATACTGGTTAATAAGGTTTCGGGTCTGGGGCGTCGCCGTGCGCATGACGCGCTTTACAACATTTGCGGGCATCTCCCCCATCAAATCAACCGCGTCGTCCACGTACATCTCTTCAACTATGCCCGCGAGCTCCGAGTCGGTGATGGAGTTAATGATGCGCTCCTGCTCCGGCACGTCAAAATTGGCAAAAACCTCCGCCGCCGTCTCCTTGGAGAGCAGGCGGAACACCATGGGCATTTTTGTATCGTCAATCTCGGTCAAAAACTCCGCCACATCAAACTCGTTCATCTCTTCCATGCGGCGCTGGAGGCCCTTCATGTCCCGCTTGTCAAGCAGTTCGGCCAGCTCGTCGGTTCTCTGTTCCTGTATCGCCTCATAGTCTATCTGGGCGTCAATTTCTTTCTCGTCCAACAAACTCACCTCCTGCGAATTTTGGGCAATATATTCTATCACGGCGGGGAAAATAATACAAGAAAAATTGCTCCCTGGCACAGGGAAGTCAGTTTGTGCGCCGTATCAAGCCTCCCCTGGATGTAACTATTTTTAACGTAAGCGTTAAAGTGAACTTCCACCAATCTTGGCACCCCCTTTGGGGCTGCGCCCGCAGGCGCGTTTCGGAGCGCAACCGCTAATTCTAACAACCAAAACGCAAACCAGCGCAGCGTTTGCGTTTTGGAAAGGAATGTAATTGCTTCCACCTGACGCTGCGGCTCTTAGCGCGGAGATGAGCTGGCTTGACGCGAAGCGTCAGGACTGAAGGGGGTGCTCTGCCACGACAGTTCCAGCCCCCTATCGGCTCGCAAGCTCGCCACTTCCCCCACAGGGGGAAGCAAGTGAGTGCTGTGCAGTGTTTATTTTGCTTTTTGTCAGAATTTTACAATAAAAAAGCACAGGCTTAAAGCCTGTGCTCTTTGTATTATATTCAGTCGTCCTCGCCGTTATCGCAAATCAGGCCGTAGCCGCCCTGATTGCGTTTATAGACTACTGAGATGGCGTCATCCTCGTCCATATTGCGGAAAACGAAGAACTCATGCCCCAGCAGGTTCATCTGGAGGATAGCCTCCTCGGCGGACATGGGCTTGATGGAAAAGCGCTTGCTGCGGACGATTTTGAACTCCTCGTCTTCCCCCTCGTCAGGGACGAAGGCCGGTGCAGGCTCGATTTCCAGCGCGCCCTCGCGCAGCTTCTTTTCAAGGCGGGTCTTGTTGCGGCGGATTTGGCGCTCAATGGCGGCGACGCCCGAATCCACAGAGGCGTACATATCGTTTGTAAACTCACTCGCGCGATAGTACATGCCGTTATTGTGGATGGTTATCTCAGCCAGAAAGCGGCCGCGCTCAAGGCTGAAGGTGACAAACGCCTCCGCTTCGGTCTTGAAGAACCTGTCAAGCTTGCCTATCTTCCTCATGGCGTAGGCACGCAGGTCTTCGGAGGAATCCATCTTCTTCTCGGTGAATGTGAATTTCATTAGTGCCACTCCTTTCAGGTAAACGGTGATGAACAGCCCGCGGGACGCAGGCTATTTATCGTTTACTTAGCCTTTGTATGGTTATTATAGCATAAGAACGCTGGCAATAAAAGGGCTATTTTGTTAAAAATTCTATTTCACACTCCGGCAGAGCCTCTCTCAGGCTCTGTATCTGCTCCTCGGTCAGGGGGTTGCCGCTGAGGTTCAGCCTTCTCAGCTGCGTCATGCTCATGAGCGCCTTGACGGAGCTTATGCTGTTATCGCTCAAATCGAGCGTTTTTAGCACCTTGAGGCAATTAATCGCCGAGATATCGCCAAGCAGGTTATTGGAGAGGTTCAGCTCCGTCAGCGTCTGGGAGCTGTCGGTGAAATTGAAAATTGAAATATTGGTGATGCTGTTGCCGCTGAGGTTGAGCTTCTCGAGATAGCCCATTGAACCAATCGGCGATAAATCATCAGTCCCGGTGTAGCTGATATCCAGCTCCTTTGCATCCGTGCGGACGCTCTGCCCGCCGATATCCAGTGTAAACACAAGGTCTGAATGGATAAGTGTGCAGCCTGGGACGGCGCGCTGGAAGCTGTCCAGAGCTTCGGCGGTAATATCCGGGTTTCTGTCAAGCTCAAGGCGGGTCAGGGAGGAAATGTATTCAAGATAGGAAACGCCCTCGTCATTGACGCCGCAGTCCTTCATCAGCAGCGCCTTGAGCTCCCGCAGCTTTTTAAGGCCGGAAAAATCCCCGATGGGGTTGTTCGACAAATCAAGCTCCCGCAGGCCGCTCATGGCCCCCACCGCCGCCGTGCCGCTTATTTTGTTGTTCTGGGCGTACAGCGAGCGCAGGGTGCTGATGCTGATAAGGGGGTTCAGGTCGCTTATCTGATTGTCCGATATATCCAGCCACTCGAGCGAGGGGATATTCACAAGGACGCTGATATCCGTTATCTGGTTTCCGCTGAGGTCGAGCTTGCGGAGATTGCCGCACTGGCTGAGGGCGCTGATATCTTTAAGGCCCGCGTCGCTGAGGTCGAGCTCCTTCACATCCGAGCGAAAGCGCTGCCCGCCGAGGACTATCTCAACCGCCTCCGCGTCGCCAATGTCGCTGTAAATGGTGCAGTCCGGCAGGGCGGCGGACAGTCTGTCGAGGGTTCCGGCATCAACATCCATGCCCCGTATGCTCAGAGTGCTCAGGCCCGCCATGCTCAAAATGGGCGTCAGGTCAGATATCGGGTTATCGTCAAGGTACAGTCTTTTAAGCCCTTTAAGCTCTTTAAGGGCGGAGATATCCTTAATATCATTGCCGCTGAGGTTCAATGTCACAATTCCCGGGCAGGCCAGAAGCGGCGAGAGCTCGCTTATCCCCGCCGACACCGCCGAGAGGCTGCTCAGATTTTTAAGCTGCTCCAGCTCCATGGGCAGGCCGTTTTCAAGCGCCAGCCCGTCCAGCACAAGGGACTGGGCATCGTAATCCACCAGCTTCCCGGCGATGTTCAGCTTTGTTGCCGCAAGCTCCTTTGCGCGCAGGCGCTCGATCTCCCGCATCATGCTTATGACGGCCTCATTCGGCTCCTTGGCAAGGTTCAGGGCTGACAGGGCCTTTTCATAATTTCCCTGCACCTGATAGCAGCCCGCCATCAGCAGCGCGCACTCGCTGCTGCCGTTTATGGCCGCCGCCTTGCGCAGGTCGCTCAGGGCACTGTCATAATCCTCGTCCCGGATGTGCTGCTCCGCTTCCTTCATGTAGCGGCTGTACTCCCGGGCGTCCGCCGTGCCGAGCATGGCAAGAGCGAGCAGAATAATCGTCGCGGCGGCGGCTATGGTGATAATTATCGGCAGGCGCAGCCTCCCGTCAATTCTCTCCCAAAGCCCACGCCGCTTTGGCGGCTGTGGCTCGGTATAGGGGGTATGCGCGCCGGTCGTGCCGGTGTTTTTCATTTCTTGGTTTCGCTTTCCTCTGTTTTTTCCGCCTCCGCGGCGCTCTGGGTATCCTCTGCCGGGGCGGGGGCAGCCTGTTCGCTGCCCTTCTTGGGCAGGATTATCTTCGGCCCCTTCATCTTCGGAAGCTCGGGCAGCTCCTCGGTCTTTACGCGCTTCATAGCAAGGCTCACAAAGAACATGGCGAGGATGATGCACAAAACGGACATCTCCTGCATACCGGCGGCGAGAGTCACGGGGTTTTCCACATCGCGCAGGGCGGCAAGGTCCTCCACAAACACATGGTAGAGGAACACTATGCCAAATATAGGCGCCAGCAGGAGCTTTATCTTTGCCGAGCCGAACACCGCCAGCACGTACAAAACCGCGATTCCTATGTAAAGGCAGAGGCAGAGCACCGTGTGTATCCAGCTATCAAAGGTAAAGGCCTTGATGATAAAGAACACGATGCCCGCAAGCAGCGGCACACAGGTCAGCGAGAAGGCCCGCTTGCCCAGAAGCAGCAGGCACACGATAAACAGGAGGTTACAGCAGAGCGGCAGGACGATCTGCGTCGCGGCGAAGAAGGGGTCGCTCCACAGACCCCAGCAGCCAATCAGGCGAAACACCGCAGACAGGGCCATCAGTATGATGGCTGCCTGCACAAGAAAGCTCTTTTTCTCAACCCAGAATCTGATTTTTTGCTGTTTTTCTACGGTATTGCTCATTTTTATCCGCTCCTGTCTGCTGGTTTCAGAAGTCTGAAAGGCTATCTGTTTTTTCTCTTTTCACGGCTTCGATCATTTCGTCTGTTTTTCGCTGCTCCGCTTTCAAAGCCGCGATCATCTCAGCCGAGGTCCATCTCTGCTTGTCAAGTTCCTCAATCAGTTTGTCCACCTTACGAATCTGCGCGTCGACAGCGGCCAGCATATTGGCCACCTTTATTCTCTGCGTTTCGGAGGCGGCGTCCATCTTCTGTGCTTCCGCCGTCCTGCCGCAGTCATCCATAAACGCAGCAAAGCCCAGCTGCTCTCCGAGCGGCCATCCGTTTGCCCGCGCCATGCTGTCAGCAAGGCAGAAATTATCATGCTCGTTCATAATCGGCTTTCCTTAATCAGCCCAGTTTCCGTCCTTGAAAATCTGCACCCGCTCGCCGCTCTCGGTGATGCCGACGATGCTCAGGTCGGGCGCGCCTATCATGAAGTCCTCATGGATCATGGAGTCGTTCACGCCCATGGCGTAGGCCTGCTCCTGAGTGTACTCCCAGTAGCTTTCAAGGCAGCTGGAGTAGCCCGCGCCGAGCGCCAGATGGCAGGAGGCGTTCTCGTCAAAGAGGGTGTTGTAAAACAGAACGCCGCTCTCGCGGATGGGGCTCTTCCAGGGCACCAGAGCACACTCCCCCAGCTTGCAGGCGCCCTCGTCCATAGCTATCATCAGCTTGAGCGCTTCCTCGTTTTTCTTCGCGTGAACCTCCACGGCGCGCCCATTTTCAAAGCGGACGGAGAAGTCCTCAATCAGCACGCCTCGGTAGGAAAGAGGCATCGTGGAGTAGACAATGCCCTCCGCGTCGCCGCTCATGGGCGTGGTGAAAACCTCCTCGGAGGGGATGTTCGCGTTATACCACACGCCCTTGCCGGCAAGCTCCTCCGCCCCACCGCAAAACAGCATGTTCGGCATCAGGCCCACGGAAAAATCCGTTCCGCTGCTTGCGCTTTTGTACTCAAGCCTGCGAAGCTTAAGGGAATTGAGCCAATCGCAGCGACGGCGCAGGTTATCGCTGTGCTTTTTCCAATCGTCAATGGGGTCCGGCCCGTCGGCGCGGGCGCAGTGGAGAATCATCTGCCAGAGCTTTTCAATGGCCTCATCGTCACTGGCCGCATCCGGGAAGACCTTCCGCGCCCAGTCAAGCCCCGGCACAGCCGCGACGCACCACTGGTATTTGTTCTCCATCCGGTCGGAATAGGGCTTGGTTATCTTGTTTATGGCCTGCCGCGCTCTGGCCCACTTGTCCTGGTCTATGCCGCCAAGGCCGTCGGGGTCCTCGGAGTGCAGGTAGATTACAGCGGGCAGCAGCTCCGCGCGGCGGCGCAGCTTCTCCTCCTCCCAGGCCTCAACCTCGCTTAGGGTCTCAAGGCTTTGGTATTTTATATTGAGCGCGGTGATGGGCTGATATCGCCACTCCACCCTCACTCTGCCGGCCCCGGCGAGGTAGAGCTCCTCAACCAGCATCTCAACAAACTTGGGCTGGTCAGGCTCGGCGTTCAATATGACCTCCTGCCCGGGCATGACGTTCACCCCGGAGCGGGCAATAAGCTTGGCGTAATTTCTCAAAATTGCAGTATCCATGTTTTTCTCCCTCCGCAGCAGAAAATGTGAATATATTTAATAGAGTATATCACAAGCGCTCACATTTTACAATATATTCAAGCGGCCGTCATCTATGCTCTGCGGGCATAACACGCAATAAAAAGCAAGCATTTGATATATCCGCGTTTTTGTTTTATACTAACAGCACAATAAAAAACAATCATAGGAGGAAAATATAATGAGCAAAACCTTAGTTGCATATTTTTCCGCCGGCGGCACGACCAAGCGTGCCGCTGAGCGCATAGCCAAGGCCGCGAATGCAGATTTGTTCGAGATCCGCCCCAAAGTTGCCTACACCAGCGCTGACCTCAACTGGATGGATAAGCACAGCCGCAGCACCGTTGAGATGAATGACGCCTCCGCACGCCCGGAGATTGCCGAGAAGCTTCCCAACATGGCCGATTACGACACGGTTTTCCTCGGCTACCCCATCTGGTGGTACGTCGCCCCGCGCATCATGGAGAGCTTTGTCGAAAGCTATGATTTTTCCGGCAAGACCCTCATCCCCTTCGCGACCTCCGGCGGCAGCGGCATCGGCAATACCGCCGACACTCTCAAAAAGCTGACCCCCGGCGCAAGCTGGAAAAACGGCAGACTGCTCAACGGCGGCTCCGACAAGGAGCTTGAAAGCTGGGTCAAGAGCCTCTGAGGTGAAAGCAATGGAGCTTAGAAAAACCGACGGTGAATTTATCGAGCGCTTTGAGCGCTTCGCCTTTGACGAGGTCGTAAACGAGCCGGGGCAGGGCCTCCCGCCTTCGGAGCGCTGGCTTGCCATTTTGGCAGCGCTGATGGGCTGCGGCGGCGTGGACGCCTTTGCCGGGCTGCTGCCCCGTGCCCTTGAGAAGGGCCTCAGCCCCGTGATGGTCAAGGAGACCGTCTATCAGGGGACGGACTATCTCGGCTACGGGCGGATGCTGCCGTTTCTGAAGGCCGCGAACCGGGTCTTTGAGGAAAAGGGCATCGCAATGCCCCTCCCCTCTCAGGCGACTACTGATTGGAACAACCGCCTTGAGAAGGGCATCGACGCGCAGGCCGCGATTTTCGGCGAGCATATGCGCGAGGCTTGGAAGGCGGACCACATCCGCCGCTGGCTCGCGGCCAACTGCTTCGGGGATTACTACACCCGCAAGGGGCTTGACCTGCGTCAGCGGGAGCTTATCACCTTCTGCTTTATCATGGCGCAGGGCGGCTGCGAGCCGCAGCTCATTGCCCACGCCAAGGGTAACATGAACATGGGCAACGACAAGGACTATCTCAAGCGCGTCGTCTCCCAATGTGTGCCGTATATCGGCTACCCCCGCAGCTTGAACGCTCTCAGCTGCATCGAAAAAGCGGCGGAGTAATAATTTGAGCGCCCATATTGTGCGCAGTACTTGTAAAACAGTGCTGGGGCTGTCTTTCATGGTTTTAAATCATGAGAGACAGCCCCCTTGTTTTTGACTTGTAATGTGTTAAAATGAGATTGAGCAGAGCAACAAATCTAAAGTTGTAAAACTGTTTGCACTGCACCAAGGCTCCCCTGCGTAAGGGGAG
>ULWX01024909.1_pt1 | contig 13143 bp, 17 predicted proteins | sample 1960851 | NCBI WGS metagenome assembly ULWX01 (sample SAMEA4835826, study PRJEB28245) | human gut metagenome | biome: gut microbiome; material: fecal sample | place: Denmark | collected 2008 | reverse complement strand
TCTCTCTTTGCAACTTTCTCTTGACATCAAGAGAAAGTTGATTCCGAGCCATGCTCCTATACAGCCTCAGTACAACCCCACCCCCTATTGGCCCGCAGGCTTGACACTTCCCCCGAGGGGAAGCAAGTGACTGCGGCGCAAAATTTTTCTCTTCCCCCTTGACAGCGCTGTATATACTGTGTATACTGTGCATGTACAGCACAGAGGTGATCATATGACCATACTTATCGACAACCGGAGCGGGCAGCCCATATATGAGCAGATCTACGCCCAGATAAAAAGCCAGATCATCAGCGGGGCGCTTGAGGAGGATGAGCTTCTGCCATCCATCCGCAGCCTTGCCAAGGATCTGGGCATCAGCGTCATAACCACAAAGCGGGCCTATGACGAGCTGGAGCAGAGCGGGCTTATCTACACCACCGCCGGGCGGGGCTGCTTTGTGGCCCGGAAGAACACGGAGCTGCTGCGGGAGGAAAACCTGCGGCAGATTGAGGCGCATTTGGAGCAGGCCTGCCGCCTTGCCGCCGCTGCCGGCGTGAGCGGGCAGGAGCTTCAGGAGATGCTGCGCCTTGTGCAGGAGGAATTGTAAATGAGCGTAATGGAAAACGCAATAGAAATCAACGGGCTGAAGAAAAGCTACAAGGATTTTGACCTTGAGCTGTCCCTTACCCTGCCCCGGGGCTGCATAATGGGTCTTGTGGGCGAAAACGGAGCCGGCAAAAGCACGACCATCAAGTGTATTCTCGGCATGATCGACAAGGACGCGGGGACGATAACGGCCCTCGGTCAGGACGCTGGGCGCGGCAACAGGGCGCTGCGCGAGCAGATTGGCGTCGTGATGGATGAGCCGCCCTTTCCCATGGGCCTGACCGCGAAGCAGATCGGCCGAGTCATGGCGGGAATATTTAAAAGCTGGGACAGCGCGGTTTATAATGACTTCCTGACGCGCTTCGCCCTGCCGCCTGACAAATGCTTCAAGGATTTTTCGCGCGGCATGAAGATGAAGCTCTCCATTGCCGCCGCCCTGTCGCACCACCCCGCCCTGCTGATTCTTGACGAACCCAGCTCCGGGCTTGATCCGCTGGTGCGCGATGAGGTGATGGACATTTTCTCCGACTTCACGCGGGATGAGAACCACTCGATACTTATATCCTCCCACATCGTCAGCGACCTTGAAAAGATATGCGACTACATCGCCTTTATCCACAAGGGGCGGCTCATGCTCTGCGAGGAAAAGGATGATCTGCTGGAGAAATTCTGCTTCGTCCGCTGCGCCGCCGGGGAGCTTGGGAGCATAGATCCCGCCGCCATTATCGGGCGCAAGAGCAGCCCCTATGGGGTCTCCTCCATCGTCCGCCGCGAGGCCGTGCCCACAGGGATGAAGCAAAGCCCGGTGAGCATTGAAGAGCTGTTTGTATTCATGACAAAGGAGGGCTGACAAATGAAGGGCCTTATTTTGAAGGATTTTTATAATCTCTGGAAGTATTACAAATTCTTCCTGCTGCTTGTTTCCGCCTTCCTTGTTGTGGGCTGCGCCCTTTCTCAGGCAGTGTTTTTCGTTCCCTATGCAATGCTTTTTATCTCCATGCTCCTCATAACATTTCTGAGCATGGATGAGAAGGGCGGCTGGTCGGCATTTTGCGACGCAATGCCCGTCTCGCGCGCCCAGTTTGTCAGCGAGAAATACCTGATAGCGCTCATCCTGCTGGCGGCAGAGGTCGTCATTGCGGCAATAACGACCGTTGTTACCGGCTTTGACAGGGCGATGCTTCTCTCTGTGCTTCAGCTCAGCTGCGCGGCGCTGCTGGTCACCTCCTTCACGCTCCCTCTATGCTTTGCCTTCGGGCCTGATAAGGGGCGCTATGTGGGCATCTTTTTGGTGTGCATGGTTGCCGTGTTCCTGGGCACGACCGGCGGAGCCAGCCTGTCAACGCTGGAGTTTCTGCCCTATATCCCCTATGCGGGTCTGGCACTGCTGCCAATAGCGTGGCTCGTGTCCATCCCGCTTTATCAGTGGCACAGGAAAAAACAGGGTTAAGTTGTATAGCCCCCGGGCTGAAATCTCCGCCCGGGGGATTTTTGTGGTATTTGAATTTTCCAAAGGCTCCCTCTGACGAGGGAGCTGTCAGCGTAAGCTGACTGAGGGAGAGAAATTTGTGAAAATTTTCGGGTCTTTTATTCTCACCCTCCGCCTCGTCAGAACAAGCTCATGCCGTTCCTTTTCCGCCAAGCATGGCGACAACTACACTACATTCGCTTGCTCTTCCTCTCAAAACTGCAACAGCTACGCTTTGTTGCAGTTTTGATGCTTTAAACCTGCCCACCTCCCTTACGCAGGGAGGCAAGGATACGGCGTAAAGTTGTTGCAGAAGTGCTTTGATTACAACCGCGCCACTCTTGCTTCCCCATGGAGGGGAAGCCAAGATTTAGTGCGGTGGCAGCTTTCGTGCTTGACGCAGAGCGCCCTCTCAGTCGGCTGCGCCGCCAGCTCTCCCAGAGGGAGAGCCACGGGATTAGCACCAAAGCCAGCGCCCCGTCCGCCTTTCTGCGAACATTTTAAGTAAACTATCTCCTCTCATTCGACCTTTTCGACAAGATTCGACAAACGTCCGTAAATTTTTTTGCAAAAATGTGTCGAAAGCTCTTGCATTGTGTTAAATTTACATATATTATGTCAACAAGAAACCCGCGAAATTCGACATCATTCTGTTGCCGAATTGATGCTGCTATGGTAAATTTATTGCAGCTTAACGGTGTATCTGCTCTAATTAGCACAGGATTGCTCCATACATCGCACAAACGGGAGGATAATAATTATGGAAACCAAAATTCGCATACTCATTGCCGACGCAAACACTGATTTTTGCAAGCTTATAACCGAGCTTTTTAACGCGGAGAGCGATCTTGAGGTGGTAGGCACGGCGGCGGACGGAGCCGAAGCGCTTTCCATGGTCGGCGAGCTGCGGCCGGACGTATTGCTGACGGATATCGTTTTGCCGAAGCTCGACGGTCTTGAGCTGCTGCGCCGCCTGCCGGAGACGGGCCACAGCTGCCATACGATAGTGCTCTCCGGCTTCGTCAACTCCAAGGTCGTCAGCGACTGCTCTGCCATGGGCGCGGACTACTTTATGCCCAAGCCCTGCGACACGGCGGCCCTGCTGAGCCGCATCCGCCTGCTGGCGGAAAATGCCGCGCCGGATATCACCGCCGTGGGTTACGACTGTCGCGTCTCCGCGCAGGAGAGCCGCAACAACGCAAATCTTGAGGCCGTTGTCACCGATATTATCCACGAGATAGGCGTGCCCGCGCACATAAAGGGCTATCAATACCTGCGCGAGGCCATCATCCTCACCATTAACGATATGGACATGATAAACGCCGTCACCAAGGTTCTCTATCCCGAGGTCGCGCGCAAGTTCGGCACTACTCCCTCCCGGGTTGAGCGCGCCATCCGCCACGCCATTGAGGTCGCGTGGGACAGGGGCGATATCGAGGTTCTGCAAAAGTTCTTCGGCTACACGGTGTCCAACATCAAGGGCAAGCCCACCAATTCCGAGTTTATCGCCATGATCGCCGACTGCCTGAGTCTGCGCAGAAAGCAGTCTCTGTGAGGCATAAAGCGCCCAAAAGCTCTGCTCTTGCGGGGATTTTCGCATCACTCCGTGAACGCCATCAACACCAAAAACACGCGCTGAAAAATGTGCCTGAACGCCATAAATCTTTTTTGGTAAAGTAATAAATGCTCTCGGTTTATTGGGTAAAAAACAATGAATCGAGGGCATTTTTATGAAGAAAACAAAAACCATCCGCAGCTTAGACTATTACATTGACGAGTATATGTATTACTGCCGAAGCAGAAGGCTGCGCCCCAAAACAATGGCCAGCTATGAGCAAACCCTTCGCCTATTTGAGCGCTGGTGCTTGGACGAGGAGGGAATCACGCAGCCCAGCCAAGTGCTGGATACATGTATGTAATCAGGAGAATGCCTGTAAATCATCGATGAGATTTTGGATATGGATGCACGTATAGTCTGCCCGCTGAATATGCCACAAGCAGGTGTATATAATCTTTATGACGCCTTCGATAACGCCGGCTTTGGCATAAAAGAAATTTCGCCGGTGTCAACTCCAAAAAATAAAGATTTTTCTTGACATACCTGCCCGGCATATGGTATTATCTTCTGGCTGAATAGGGAGTACCCATGCGGGTGTAGTTCAATGGTAGAACACCAGCCTTCCAAGCTGGATACGTGGGTTCGATTCCCATCACCCGCTCCATCTTGCAGGGCGGGCGGCAGATATGCGCCAATAGCTCAGCAGGATAGAGCAACTGCCTTCTAAGCAGTAGGTCGGGGGTTCGAATCCCTCTTGGCGTGCCAAAGTTAAATATGGTGGGATTAGCTCAGTTGGCAGAGCACCGGATTGTGGTTCCGGGTGTCGTGGGTTCGAGCCCCATATCCCACCCCATATATATCAAAGAGGCCGGCTGTGCCGGTCTCTTTGAGCAAAACCTTGGGATGTAGTGTAATGGTAACACACCGGACTTTGACTCCGATATAGTGGGTTCGAGTCCCGCCATCCCAGCCATACGCCCCAGTAGCTCAGTAGGCAGAGCACCTGCCTTTTAAGCAGGGTGTCGGGGGTTCGAATCCCCCCTGGAGCACCAAAGCAAAAATCCGTCCTCGTAAGAGGGCGGATTTTTGCTTTGTATTATTCATTTTTCATTATTCAATATTCATCATTCATTTAAACGGATTTTTGCAATGAAGAATGAAGCCGCTTCGCTGATGAATAGTGAATAATTTTTTGCTCATATCGCCAACAGCAATATATCATTATCCTCCTCCCTCCGCGAAATGTTAATTTCCGTTGCTTGTCGGCTGCGGGCTTGGTCTGTATAATAACCCGCAGGAGGCGAGGCTAATGTTAAGCGAAAACATCAAACATTTCCGAAAGGCCAAAAAGCTCAGTCAGGAGGAGATGGCGGTAAGGCTCAATGTGGTGCGGCAGACGGTCTCTAAATGGGAGAGCGGACTGTCCGTGCCTGACGCGGATATGCTAATTCAAATATCAACGCTGCTGGAAGTCCCGGTAAGCCGGCTGCTCGGCATTGAGGCGCAGGCAGAGCCGCGGGACTTATCCGGGGAGCTGGAGAGCGTCAACCGGCAGCTCTCGGAGAGGATACAGCGCGAAAAGCTGCTGCGTCAGGCAGACGGGAAACGGGGGCTGATGCTCGCGCTTTCGTTTTTGGCAATGCTTATCGCGCTGGCGGTCAAATCCCCGATCGTGTCAATAGTGCTGACCGGGCTTTTCATTCTCTCGGCGGCGCTGATTTTATACCGCAATCTGGCTCTGCTCACGAGCGTCACGACCGACAATCTGCGCATGGGAGCTTTGAGGCTTACCACCGTGTTTGACATTCTGCTCCTGCTCGCGGGCGTGATTTTCGCCGTTTTGACGGCGCTGGATATTGTCAGGTTTTCGCAGCGCGGTGAACAAATGTTTGCCATGGCCGTGGTTGCCTGCGTGATGATTTTTGCGGGGATAATCTCGCCGAGGCTGCCGTTTACCCGGCACACGGGGTTGCGCCTGCCGTGGACAGTCCGCGATGAGGCGACATGGGATGTGGCGCACCGGGTATTGGGCTATATTTCCCTGCCCGCCGCGCTGCTCTATATCGCCTGCGCGCTGACGATTGCAGACTTTGAGGCCGTGACGGTCTGCGCGATGCTGATATGGCTCGGAATTCCGAGCCTGTTCTCTGCGCTGTTCTTCTATAAAAAGATGCGCAGGGTCTGATGCTCGCGCACGGCGAATTGTCAGACGCTCCTTTCTCGGCATATCATGGCAAGAAAGGAGCGTCAATATGAGCAAATCATCATGTGCAAATCTCCGCGTTGACCTGCTCTCTGTCCTGCGGGGCAGGCCGCAGGCGGCGGCAAAAATCGCGGGCGGTGAAGGCTGCCCGGATATATCGGGCAGCGTGTGCTTTTATCAGACCCGCGCGGGCGTGATAGTCCGGGCGGAGCTGTGGGGGCTGCCCTGCTCCGAGGGCCCCTGTGGTGCGCGGGTTTTCGGCTTTCACATCCACGAGGGCGGGGCCTGCGCGGGCAATGACAGCGATCATCTCGCAGATGCTATGGGGCATTACAACCCCTGCGGCTGTGAACATCCCCAGCACGCCGGAGACCTGCCGCCGCTGTTCGGGAACAGGGGCTATGCCCTCTCCGTCTTTTTGACAGACCGCTTCTCCGTGCGCGATATTATCGGCCGCGCGGTCATCATTCACGACAGCCCGGACGATTTTACGACCCAGCCCTCCGGCAATTCCGGCATGAAAATCGCCTGCGGGGTCGTGAGGAGAAAGTAATCACCGCCTGAACAGACCCTTGCCCCGCTTCTTCGCATCCTCGCGTATCTCGTCAAGGCAGGCGGCGGGGACAGCACCGCACTGACGGAAGCTGGCGACGGCATTGCTCATGGCTTGGAAGTTCAGCTGTGTGCCCTCACTGTCGGGCACATAGTCTACGGCACGGTCGGCCTCGATGCCGAAGCGCCCGGCGGTCTCCACCGCGTCAATATTCGCGCCGAGGAACACGAACTCCCAGCCATAGCGGGTCTTTTCCTTCTCAATCATCGCTTTGACCCGGTCGGACGAATACTCGCGGCTGGAATTTTCCGCGCCGTCGGTGATGATGACGAACATCACCTTCTCCGCGCGGTAGTCCTCGGCGGTGTTTTTCTGCGCGGCGGCGATTTTGTGGATGGTTTTGCCGATGGCGTCCAGCAGCGCGGTGCAGCCGCCGACGAAATACTCCTTCTCCGTGATGGGCCTGACGGCGCGGATGTCAATGCGGTCGTGCAGCAGCTCATAGCGGTTATCGAAAAGCACGGTGGTGATGACGCAGTCGCCGGGGATATCCCGCTGCTTTTCCAGCATGGCGTTGTAGCCGCCGATGGTGTCCTTCTCAAGCCCCGCCATAGAGCCGCTCCTGTCGAGGATGAATACCAGTTCTGTAAGATTCTTTTTCATAATTTATGCCCTCCTGATGTTTTATTGATTGTGGCTCAATAATACATCAGGAGGGCTTTGTCATGGTCGCTTTCAAAGCGACAGTATCAGGCGCGCTGCATAATTGCAGCGCGCCTCAGCTTGTCAAAAAAGTCCTTGTAGGACTTTTTTGACCGCTTCAACCGCCGAGCGTTTTGAATTAGTTCAAAACGCTACTTCGCCCGAAAAGCCCGAAAATACGGTCTTTTCTGCGGCGGGTTATTGTACACGGGCGGGCCTTGCCCCCCTCGTCCTCCACCGCTGCTCTATTGTCGTTCCTTGGCAGCGTAGGTTTTTCGACAGTATCAGGCGCGCTGCATAATTGCAGCGCGCCCATTTTCAGCTCCAGATTCAGCTCCAGTTGCCGGAGACGCCGTCAGGAGCGTCGGACTCGCGCTCAAGGCTGCGGCGGTCACCGCTGCGCTTCTCGGCACGCTCATCGTGTCCGGTCAGCACCGGGGCGGGCTGCCGCTCGGTCTTTTTCTTCTTTGCCATTGGTTTACCCTCCTATTAAACACAAAATCAGCCCGTAAAGCACGCTGGCGCTCACGCCGTAGACTATCACAGGCCCCGCGATGATGAACATCTTTGCCGCCGTGCCGGTTATGAAGCCCTCGGTCTTAAACTCCAGCGCCGGGGCAGCCACGGAGTTTGCAAAGCCGGTTATCGGAACCAGCGTACCTGCTCCGGCGCGTTTGGCAATGTTGTCATAGAGCCCCAACGCCGTGAGCAGCACACCTATAAACACCAGCGTGATGCTGCACGCCGTGGCGGCGTCCCGCGGGTCCAGCCCGGCCATCGTGTAGAGCTGGTTTATGAGCTGCCCAACGCAGCAGATAAGCCCGCCAATCAAAAACGCGGCCAGGCAGTTTGTCCCCACCGGCGAGCGCGGTGCGTGCTTTTCGGCATATTCCTTGTATTCCTCGTTTGTCATTTCCATGGGCGACACTCCATTTTCTTGGCGTAAGCGCTGAAAAAATCGCTTACTTTTGGCACTATTATCTGCTGTCTGAATGGGATTATTCAAAGAAAAAAAACACTTGACTTTATATCCCGTGTGCATTATAATATCCAAGCTGACAATTTAACAACAGCTTTTCCCCGACCAGATATGGAGATGTCGCGTAGTTGGTCGAGCGCGCACGATTGGAAATCGTGTAAGGGTCAAAAGCTCTTCGAGAGTTCGAATCTCTCCATCTCCGCCAAAGCAAAAATCCGTCCTCATAAGGGGCGGATTTTTGCTTTGTATTATTCATTTTTCATTATTCAATATTCATCATTCATTTATAACGGATTTTTGTAATGAAGGATGAATAATGAAGCCGCTTCGCTGATGAATAGTGAATAATTGCGGTTTCCCTGCGGGAGGATTGAATTACCGCTGCCGCGCATCCCCTCCTCTGTACTACACATTCCCGAAAGTGACAAAACACGAGGGCGCAAAACGCCCAAATTTGTACCCTAAAATCGCGCTGATGGAAATTTTTGCCCGTTTTCAACTATTTTTGTTGTAATTGTCGCGGGAAAGTTGTATAATACGCTTAGCATAACGCTTAAAATTTTTAGGAGGCTAATTTTATGTGTAAAGTATGCAAGAAGCTGCTGAAACTCTGCCTGGTTCTTCTCGTTGGCGCTGTGGCAGGCTGCCTTTTCTTCTACCTGAGTAGAAAAGAGCATTTCCACTCCGTGGGTGACTTCTTTGAGGAACTCAGGGGCGAGCTGAGCACTATCGCTTTTGTTGCCCTGTTTACCTGAGTAAGCAAACCTGCCGTCAGGCGTATAATAAAAACACCTGCTTTGCGCCATCGCGAAGCGGGTGTTTTTATTTTGAGTGAAAGCTTATACGAAATTTTTCCTTGACTTGCCCTGAAGCGGGTGATTATCATAATAGAAAGTGAAAAACGCCGGGAGGTGGACGCTATGAGAGAGGAAAAATTTGCGCTGGATAAGGTCAATCAGCTCAATCAGATGCACGATGAAGTGATGAGCGGGCTTTTTATTGAGAAGGATGCGCTCATACTCGCCTTTGAGGAGCTGCTGCGCCCCGGCAAGGCGGTGACAAGCTGTGAGATGATATTTCGCGGCTTTGAGGATATGGACGCGGATATCCGCGCGCTGGTGTACGACATGGATACAGACTTGAATATGCGCGGGGAAAAGCTTTATCTGCGCGAGTTTGTGGATAAATTCGTTGTAAGCAGCAAGCCGATAATGGAGATAATTGAGCTTTACTGCGGCAGCAGCTGCGTGCTTCTGCGCGGGGAGCTGAAGCCCTCGCGCCGCCGGGTTCTGCTGCAAATTGGCGCGCAGGAGCTTGTTTACCGTTGGCGGTGATTTGCAGTCACTCATATATTGGAGGAGACATGAAATATTTTACCAAAGAGCTTTGGATGCTCATGAACTCCGGGGATGCCCGGAAAAGCCAGGCGGCGGCTGCGCAGTGGCAGGAAAACCTGCGCTGCTATGAAGCGTATTTATCAACAATAAAAAACAAAAAAGCAACTGCTTTTCTGAAAAGCCTCGACCAACACAAAGGCCTGCATGACTATGATGTTGAGTATATCAAATACGATGTTCAGCGCAGTGTCTGCGAGATAGGGCTCGACTATTGCGGAAAATGCCGCCTGCGCTTTGCGGGCGTGCGGGAGCTGCGGGCGGACATGGGTGAGCTGAACAAGAGCTTCCCAAAGCTCAGATGGGGCTATCATGAAATTGAGCTGTTGGATGACGGCACATGGCGCTTTTCGATGCTGTTTGATTGGGAAAACGAGCTTGAAATAACGGCGAAGAGCGCGGCGCTCGACTGTGATATTCATAAATAAATTTTACCCTTGACTTGGAGTATACTCCAGCTATTATAATACGCAGGAGAAAGGCGGTGGAGGCTTGACGATTAAGGAGGTCAGCGAAAAATACGGCGTCAGCCAGGACACTCTGCGCTACTATGAACGCTCCGGCATTATCCCGCCGGTTTCCCGCACTGCGGGCGGAATCAGGGATTATCAGGAGAGTGATCTGGGCTGGGTGGAGCTCTCGCTCTGCCTGAGAAACGCGGGCGTTTCGGTGCAGGCCATTGCCGAATATGTGCGCCTCGCCCTTCAGGGGGAGGGGACGGTTGCGGCGCGGCTGGACATTCTGCGCTCAGAGCGGGAGAACCTGACAGAGCAGAAAAATCAGCTCTGCGCGGCGCTTGACCGGCTGGACCATAAAATCGCGCTCTATGAACGGGCGCTGGAAACAGGGTCTTTTGATTGAATTTTTCAATTTATAATAAGAAGGAGAAGTGAAATGGAACTTATCAAAAAGAACTTTGGCTTTGGCTGCATGCGCCTGCCCATGCTTGGGGAGGAAGTGGATACTGAGCAGGTCAAAAAGATGGTCGACCTGTTTTTGGAGAGCGGCTTTAACTACTTTGACACCGCCCACGGCTACCTTGACGGCAAGAGCGAGCTTGCCATCAAAGACTGCCTCACCAGCCGCTACCCGCGCGATAAATACATACTCACAGATAAGCTCACCGACACATATTTTCAAAAGCAGGAGGACATCCGCCCCTTCTTTGAAAGCCAGCTTGCCGCCTGCGGGGTTGACTATTTTGATTTTTACCTCATGCACTGCCAGACCAAGTCCACCTTTGCGCATTTCAAGGCCAACCGCGCCTATGAGACGGCGCTTGAGCTGAAGGCCGAGGGCAAGTTCCGCCACTTCGGCATCTCCTTCCACGACACGCCCGAGGTCCTGGAGCAGATTTTGACCGAGTACCCGCAGGTTGAGGTCGTGCAGATTCAGTTTAACTATGCCGACTATGAGGATGCCGCCGTCCAGAGCCGCAGGGTCTATGAGACCTGCCGCCGCTTCGGCAAGCCCGTGATAGTTATGGAGCCTGTCAAGGGCGGCAACCTTGTCAAGCTCCCCGAGGAGGCCGCCAGGGTCTATGAGCAGCTCGGCGGCAGCCCCGCGAGCTATGCCATCCGCTTTGCCGCCGGCTTTGAGGGCATGATGATGGTGCTCTCCGGCATGAGCACGCTTGAGCAGATGCAGGATAACATCAGCTTCATGCAGGACTTCAAGCCCCTCAACGAGCGGGAGCAGGCGGCGGTGAAGCAGGTGCAGAAGATTTTTGCCGATATGAAGTTCATCCCCTGCACCGCCTGCCGCTACTGCGTGGCCGGCTGCCCCAAGAAAATTTCCATCCCCGACCTGTTTGCCGCCATGAACGCAAAGCAGGCCTACCACGAATGGAACGCCAACTTCTATTATAATACGCACACTGAACACGGCGGCAAGGCCAGCGACTGCATCAAGTGCGGCCAGTGCGAGCGCGCCTGCCCCCAGCACCTGAATATCCGCGAGCTGCTCGTCTCCGTCGCCAAGGAGTTCGAGACCGAGGAAGCATAATGAACCTATTACCCCCGGAGCGTTGCTCCGGGGATTTTTTCTGCCCCGCGTTGACAAAATACGCAGGGAAATATAAAATTGAATAAAAAAGGAAATAAGCTAGGGAGGTACAGCCATGCCCTTTACAATAGTCCGGCAGGACATAACGAAAATGGAGCTTGACGCCATTGTCAACGCCGCCAACACCGAGCTTAAGATGGGCGGCGGGGTCTGCGGGGCGATATTCAAGGCCGCCGGGGCGGAGCAGCTTCAGGCCGCCTGCCGGGAGCTTGCGCCCATAAAGACGGGGGAGGCCGTAATAACTCCGGGCTTCAGGCTGCCCGCAAGGTTTATTATCCACACCGCCGGCCCGGTGTACAGCCGCTTGCAGCCGGGAAAGGCTGAAAAACTGCTCCGCTCGGCATACACGCAGTCGCTGGAGCTGGCGCTTGAAAACGGCTGCGAGAGCATCGCCTTCCCGCTCATCTCCAGCGGGACTTATGGCTTTCCCAAGGATAAGGCGCTTAAAGCGGCGACCGATGCCATAAAGGACTTCCTCACCGGGCACGATATGGATGTCTACCTCGCGGTGTTTGACAAGGCCGCCTTCGCCGTCAGCAAAAAGCTGATGGGCGCGGTGGAGAGCTATATTGACGATAAGTTTGTCGATGCGTACCAGAGCCGCCGAAGGCTGCTGAGTGTCGAGCGCAAGGCGCTGAACATGCCGGAGGAGCTTGACCTGTCCGAAAGTGCGCCGCTGCCGAATCTGCCCTGTGCCGCCGCGCCGCAGATGGCGTCCAAAAGCCTTGACGAGCTTATCGGCAATCTGGACGAGCCGTTCAACACCACGCTCCTGCGCCTTATCGACGCCAAGGGCAGGACCGATGCAGAGGTTTACAAGCGCGCCAATATCGACCGCAAGCTCTTTTCAAAGATACGCACCGGCAAGGGCTATATGCCCGGCAAGCGCACTATCCTCGCCCTCGCGATCGCGCTTGAGCTGAGCCTTGAGGAGACGGACGACCTTTTGCAGCGTGCGGGCTACGCCCTGTCCCACAGCCAGAAGTTTGATGTTATCGTTGAGTTCTTCATCGTCAGCCGCCGCTACGATATTTTTGAGATAAACCAGGTGCTCTTCCAGTACGACCAGCCCCTGCTGGGGCAATGATGGGGTAAGACAAAGCGAAAGTTAGAGGAAGATATTATGGATAACAACAAGTTAGCGGAATTTATCCGGAAACAAAAAGTTGCTTTTATCTGTTCTGTGGACGAAGAAGGATTTCCCAATGTAAAGGCGATGCTGAAGCCGAGAAAGATTGAGGGGTTACATCAGTTTTATTTTTCAACAAACACTTCTTCAATGAGAGTAAAACAGTATATGAACAATCCAAACGCCTGCATCTATTCCTATCATAAAGGTTTGATTAAGTACACGGGAGTTATGTTGAAAGGGAAAATGGAAGTGCTGACCGACCAGGAGACCAAAGATATAATTTGGCGCAAAGGCGACACAATGTTTTACAAGGGTGGCGTTACAGATTCTGACTACTGTGTTTTGCGGTTTAAGGCAGAAAGCGGAAGATACTATTGCGATTTGAAAACAGAGAGTTTTACGATTGAGTAACACAAATTCCGGCTTTTGAAATCGGATAAATCGTGGGTTGTCTAACTGTATGCACTGCACCAAGGCTCCCCTGCGTAAGGGGAGCTGTCAG
>ULWX01025475.1_pt1 | contig 13517 bp, 9 predicted proteins | sample 1960851 | NCBI WGS metagenome assembly ULWX01 (sample SAMEA4835826, study PRJEB28245) | human gut metagenome | biome: gut microbiome; material: fecal sample | place: Denmark | collected 2008 | reverse complement strand
ATGCCTTTTTGTGCTGTCCGCACAAATTGGGGCAGTTCATTTCGCAAGTGCTTTTTTCAATGAAATTCATTCTTCGGAACAAGTGAAATATTTGAAAGAATTTGCTGCCGGCGAGAGCTTTTCAACGGAAAACTTTTGCTTGGCGGCCGATTGCTTTATCAGCGTTCAACAGGTACAAGTGAAACCGGCGGCTGCGGCTCCTCAAGATTTTCCCGATGCCAGCGGCCGAGAATGTTGAAAAGTCTTTGCACCTTTTCAAACTCTTCCTGGCTCATGCTGTCCAAAACATTGAAAAATTCAGAAAAGAAGGTTTTTTTTGCATATTCAGAGTAGCGTTTATACTCTTCCAGACCAAGCGGCGAGACCATAAGAATAATATCCTTGCGGTTGCCGGCCTTGTGATATTTCTCCAACAGCCCCTTGTTAACAAGCCGCTGCACATATTTGGAGTGCGTTGCCTGACTCAGACCCAACTGTTCGGCATACCATTTCATGTTTTTGTGCTGATCGGCATATTCCATGATATGCTCCATAATCTGCACCTCATATGGTGAAAAAGGCACCTTGTCACCAAAAAGCTCCATCTTGCATATCTGAGAATAACCGTTGGCCGAGCGGTAAAAATCCCCGACGATGCTGCGGTATGCACCCATCCATTCCAGCTTCATAAGTTTTTTCCTTTCGCGGTCTTAATTATGATATTATATCACGCTTGACAAATGCTGTAAATCATTCGTGGCTTGGCATTTTTCACAAACATCAATATACTTTTTTGTATAGAATAAATACTTGCCGTACGAAAGTATTTATTCTATACTGTTAACAGTTTGCTCAAGAAATCGGACAGATTTTTATTGAGAGAGGAGAATGATTTACATGGAAAAAACCAAAAAAACAGCGAAACTTATCCTGTGCCTGTCACTTGTGCTGATGCTATTGTGCGGCATCGTTGTCAACGCGGTGCAGACAAACGGCGGTAAGGTTGAGATGCGTGAGCTGAGCTTTGAAACCGACAGCGGCTATGTCATGTCGGCCTATCTGTTCCGCCCGGAAAACGCCACAGCCGAAACCCCTGCTCCGGCCATCGTCACAAGCCACGGATATCTCAACAACAAAGAGATGACCGATGCAAACTATGTGGAGCTTGCGCGCCGCGGCTTTGTTGTTCTTGCAATCGACCAGCCCGACCATGGCGACTCCGATGTGACGCCTGATTTCTTTATACTTGCTCCTGACGGTGTGTATCAGGGCGCTCTTGCTCTCAGCCGGATGCCCTTTGTTGACGCTTCGCGCATTGGTGTGACCGGCCATTCCATGGGCAGCTGGTCTGTCAACGCTGCCGTTCAGATGGACAATCTGAATGAAACGCCCCTGATTGCATCTGTGCTTATCCACTGCAACGACCCGCTGTATCAGAATGACGCCGGCAATTTTGCAAACCCCTACGGCAGCCGTGATGTTGGCGTCGTCTCGGCAATATACGATGAGTTCTTCGGCAAATCCGCCAGCGCGGACGGTCAGCCCCTCAGCTCCCCGTACTTCATGGAGACAGCTACTGTTCAGAGCTTTTTGAACTTCGGCCGTGACCCCGCCGAGTGCGAGGTTCGTGAGGCTTACACTGAGTACCGCGAGGAGGTTGACGGCAAGGACACCCTCCGCATCATCTACCGTCCGCCCATCATTCACCCGTGGTCACACTTCTCCGCCCGTTCCGAGTCCTATATCTGTGACTTCTTCACCAAGACGCTGGGCGCGCCCAATGCCATTGAGCCGACAAATCAGGTCTGGCAGTGGAAGGAAGCCTTCAACTTCGTCGGCGTTATAGGTTTTGTTCTCTTCCTTGGCGCTTTCGCGACGCTTCTGGTCTTTACTCCCACCTTTGCCTCCCTCCGCGCCGCTGAGCCTGTCAAGGCGATGCCCGTCAAGGATAGGAGCGGCAAGCTGTGGTTCTGGCTGTCGCTGGTGCTGGGCGCAGTTTTCGGCAGCCTTGTTTACCTGAGCCTCGTCAACATGGGCAATTCTATGCCTGTTGCACAGGGCGAGGCCATGGGTCTCGGCCTCTGGTCTACTGCCTGCGGCTTGTTCACCATCCTCAGCATGGTCGTCTACTACTTTGCCTATGGCAAGAAGAACGGGCTGGATCTGGCAGAGCGCGGAGTAAAAATGCCGCTTAAGAAGCTGGGGCTGAGTGTCCTGCTGGCACTGATCGTTGTTGTTGTGGGCTACGCCATAGTCTTCGTGGAGGACTACTTCTTCTTTGCTGACTTCCGGCTCTGGACGCTCGCGATCAAGGCATTCGAGCTGCCCATTCTGCGCTATCTGCCATATGTGCTGCTCTTCTTCACATATTACATAGCTATTTCTGTTGCAACCAACAGCTTCAACTACAATGACATCGGCGGCAAGTTCAACGGCATCATCTGCTCCCTGTTTGCCGCCGCGCCCGCGCTGGTGCTGCCGTGGATTCAGTACATCACCTATTACAGGACAAACCATATGATGTGGTTCCAGCAGACTATGGCCGACCCGAACTATCCCATGTTTGTCCTCTGGCTCTTCCCCATAGTGCTTATCCTCTTTGGCTCAACCATGCTCTCCCGCGCTATCTACAAGAACACCAAGAACCCATATATCGCCGGCATAATCAACGCTATTATAGTCGGCATACTCACCATCACCAACACCTGTACGGTCTTTGTCGGCTGATAACAGAAGCAAATTAAAACAAAAGAGCGGCGAATCTTGCGGTTCGCTGCTCTTTGCAAAGGCACTCAAATACTTGATTCCATTCACACCTCTTATCCCGGCGTTTGGCATAAAGCCGAGCGCCGGGAGCTTATTTTTGCTTTTTTGCGCATATTTTTATGTTTTCAGCACACAATATAAGCATGAAGCTGATGGATGAAAAAATGATAGAGTATTGGAACTCGCTCCCGCCGCGCGTGCAGACGCTGATTTCCGACAGCGGCGCGGAGATAAGCTCTCTCGGGATGCTGACAAAGCTGGGCGACTACTACAAAAACGACCCCAGCCTGGGCGAGAAAAGCCCCGGCGTCACAGACTGAGCCGGACGGCAAAAACAGAGCAGGCGAAAAATCGCCTGCTCTGTTTTTCGATAGACAGATTATTGACCCCATGCAATGCGTTAAAATTTTTTGTAAGATAGGATGGCATAAATTCTCAAGGGAGGCCACACAATGAAAAACAGTGTCTATGGATATGTTCGCGTATCCACAAAAAGCCAGAATGAGGCGCGCCAAGTCATTGCAATGCAAGAGTCCGGCGTTGAGGATCAGAAAATTTATATCGACAAGCAATCCGGGAAGGATTTTGACAGGCCGCAATATAAAAAATGATTGGCAAGCTCAAAGCCGGAGACACCCTTGCAGTTAAAAGCATAGACCGGCTGGGGCGAAACTATGACGAGATCATTGAACAGTGGAGGATATTAACAAAAGAAAAACAGGTGGCGATAGTTGTACCGGATATGCCGCTGCTGGATACACGGCAGGGTCGGGATCTGATGGGGACGCTGATCTCGGAGATAGTGTTGCAGCTGTTGTCCTATGTCGCCCGGACAGAGAGGGAACTGATAAAATGCCGTCAGGCGGAGGGCATAGAGGCGGCAAAAAGGCGCGGCGTGCGTTTCGGAGCCAAGCCAAAGGCTAGGCCTGCAAGATACGAATATTGTTCCGCCGCATGGGAAAGCGGCGCAATGACGGCCAGAGAAGCGGCAAGGCAGCTCAGGGCGTCGCACAACACCTTCATACGCTGGGTGAGAGAAGAAAAACAGTGCTGAAAAAATTTGAGCGAAAATGTAGATTTTATAGACCGGTTGTGATATACTTGTTGCGCTATTTTATATGTAGAAAATTTAGCATAATACTATGGCTATCAAAGCTTTTTTCAGGAGAATGAAGTTGGACATTTTTTCCTGATTTATTGACCATCTATTTAAGAATACATTTGCCTTTCGGAAAAAACTTGTGAATCGAATCAGCGGTGATAAACGCTATTTGTTATGCAGGAGCGCATAGGGGAAAAACCAGTGGGGGTATTAAGAATGAAGTTCTTATTTAAAAACAGCAGCGGCAGCGGAGCATCGGTACATTGGAAGCATAAAGGCCATGGATGGCGGAGAGCCATAAGTGCGCTGCTCTGCTTTGTGCTGCTCAGCGGCAACGCCGCGGGCGCGCTGGCGGAGGAGTCGGCTGCGGATGAGAGCATCATTGCCGCGCAGGAAAATGCACAGGGGGATAATGATTCTCCGCCGATGGCTGACGCATTGCAGGAGACGGATACCCAGGAGAAAACGGAAACAACGCCGCCCGCCGATAGCGGCGAACAGACTGAGCTGCCGGAGGCCGCCGGGGAGGGCTGCTGCAAGCATCATCCTGCGCACGATGAGGCCTGCGGATATACGGAGGAAAACCCAGTGTGCGCCTTCGTGTGCGCAATTTGCCCCGTACAGCAGCAGATCGATGACATTCTCTCCCTGATGGAGCAGCTTGAGCAGCCGGATGCAGAGGAGCTGGACGAGGAAGCGACGCTGGAGCTTCACGATAAGCTGCTGGCCGCCATCCACGCCTATAACCTGCTGACGCCGGAGCAGCGGGCGGAGATCACCGGCATAGACACGCTTGAAATGGTTTTAGAGACGCTGGATATCCAGACGCTGACCGAGGGCAGCATGGAGATAACAACCGCCGTTATCAGGGCAGAAGGCGCGAGTGAGCAAAATTTAACCGACGGCGGCACATTCAATGTCGATTTCTCCAGGCAGTTTACCCTGCATATCGTTATAAAAAGCACGCTGAACCTGCCTAACAAGAAGGTCGCGATAACCGTACCCGACGGGCTTACCGTGGTGGAGTACCCGATACCCGAGCGCGGCGGCATGGCCGAGAGCGTAACGCCTGAAAATATCGGCGATCTCAACAGCGCCAATTCCTATGGCGAATACCGCCCGAAGAACGGCACTATCACCTATTCTCTCAAGAACACGGCAGAGGAAAACAGCTTTAATATCATCCTGGCCCCGGATACGACACTTTGGAACAGAAAGAGCGGGCAGCAGCTTGAGCCGCTGACTGTCAGTGTCTACACTGACGGGGAGGACGGCACAACATATCAAACGCGTTCCGCTAAGCCTGTTATAATAGGTAAGTACAATGCTGCTGCTGGTGATACGAGAGCGATACAAACCGGCCCCAGACTCTCACGCGTAGGCGTGAAGTCTGGCGTACCCACAGCAGCGGGGCAGCCCTTTTCCCTGCGGCAGGTGTGGGTGAACCCGGACAAGGACTATATCGACATGCCACAGTTCTTTAAGAAGCTGGAAATAACCCTTGCCCTGCCATATTACGAAAAAAATGACGCAGACAAAACAAAAGTTTATGCGCAATTCGATTACATAACTTATGATCCCGCGGGCATGTCTACAAGACCTAACCTGCTTGATCCGGACAATCACGCTTCAGCGAACGGCTTTAATTTCACTCAGACTACAAATGCCGATAATACTGTCACACTGACATGGGAAAATCTTTATTTGCAGTACGGGCAGGACTACTTCACCCCCTACTTCAAATGGACAGATGGAAACACACCGGCTGACGGCGCTACAGTGAAGTGGGTCAGCGATTCGATTCATGACACCGGCAATACAGCCCCTGGATGCTACCTCGGCGGCGAACCCACGACCGGCAGCTCCGCAGTGGGCGGGAAAATCACATGGGCGGATGGCAGCGTATGGTATCCCTGGAATAATCAATTTAGTAATCTCTCCTTTACTGCGCATGACGGCGAAAGCATGACAGTAACGGGCGCACAAGTACCGAACATCTACAACGCAATGGATTCCAGTATTGTCTATTGTCTTGGGCACTTCCAGGTGGTGAACCAGGGCGGCTCTGCGAGCGCACCTAAGACGGTGGAGTTTAGCTATACAGACAATGGCAAAATCGGCGTGACTGCCCAGCGCATCCCCGCGAGTACCGGCAATGCTGTCGAGGTATGGTATACGACCAACAAAAACAGCACGGAGCAGCAGTACAGCGGCAAGCTTATCAGCAGCGGCAGCTGCGTTACCTTTACCGCGCAGATGGCAGGTCTTGCCGATGGCGAATATTTTACAAAAATAAAAGCCAATGTGGGCAGCTATGACAAGGACTATGTCAGCTATGTCGCATCCCGCAACCTTGACCCGACATCAGGCTATGGCGCGACCTTCGGCAGGCTGCTGACCGCAGACGAGGCTACTTATTCCAACTTTGCTTCCATGAAAATGTACGATACCAGTTCCGATGAGAGCACGGCAACACCAGTCTACTATACCGTAAAGGTCACAGGCACAGCAGGCGAGATCCCCTTGGCAATGGAGCAGGCGTATGTGAGCGGTTCCCTGGAGAGAGTGCCGATACTCAGCAAGACTTCAGCAACGGCGGGTGATACGATCACCTTAAACGGCCTTATCAGCTCCTCCGCCTATCCCTACTCAAACAACAACATCATAACCGACCCGGTGATATATATCCGCCTGCCGGAAAAAATAACGGTCGAAAATCTCAGGCTGTACCGTGAAACAGGAAGGACGGCAGATAAGGTCTTTCTGGTTGACGCGGTCACAGAGACGAATCCGAATCCCAGCCATGAGGAAATAGCTTCGAACGCGTATGAATTTGAAGAAATAACCGCCGCCTCAACCGCGGCAGACGATACCGCCGCCACTTCCTATAAGCTATACAAAATTGAGTTCATAAGCCCTGAGAAGGTCGGCTGGTTCACGGACTCGCTGGCGCAGTATCAGCTTGGGATTTCCTTTGACATGAAGATCGCAAAGGACGCGGAGGCCATGACGCTGGATATGCGCGACTGCGTGCGCGTAATGAGCCGCACCGCAAAATCCACAAGCAATAATGGCACTCTCAGCCAATATCAGGTTTTTGACACCTATGATATGGACGGGGACGGCACAACTAATGAGCGTTTCAGCACCTTCAATGTCAACGCCGCAGGCACGAAGCTGTCGGTCGTGGCGGCGCGTCTGGGTCTGACCTTCACCTTCGGAGCGAGAATGGTGGATCTGGCAAATACGGCTCCGGACTATAATCCGGGTGATTATACCAACTATGAAAATGGCGGGAATAAGGTTCTGCTGACGGACGCCAATCACGCCGTCGACATGCTGTTCACGCTCAAAAATGAGACTGGCAGAAGCTTTACCGAGGCGGAAGCAAAGGCCTTCTATTACTTTATCCCCGTGCCCAAGAGCGGAGACCTCTGGGACAGCCATATGCAGGATAAGGCCTTTGAATTTAATATGGCCTTGGCCGACGAGCCGACGGTAGCCGGCATATCCAAGGATAATGTCCTGGTAAAATACAGCACCACGGTCGATTCAAAAGCGGCGTCGGGAGAGGCTCTCCACTACAGCAATCCGGACAATTATGTGGATGCGAGCGCGATCACTGACTGGAATACGGTGAAAATGATCCGCATCGCGGTCAAGGATACTTCGACCGGTATCAGAAATAATGCAGAGCTTAAAGTTTATATGCACCTTAAACCGGAGTTTGAAAGCAACGCAAAGCTGGTGGGCAGCGTGGTCAACTTCGGACCCTGCGGCGTGTCCCCGTACTCAGTGGGCATGACCACAAACCAGGGGCATAACCCTTTGCCCCATATCCAGATAGAGTTCCAGACCGGCGTTATAAAGGGCAAGGTATTTCTGGATAAGGACTATGACGGTAAGTATACGGATGGCACAGATGAGCTGTATACAAAGGCTGTCGAAATATATGCGCCGCATTGGAACAGCGTGGAGGATAAGGAGACCACGCCCAGCGGCGATAACGACAGCCACAGAACTACCGCCAAAAACGGCGAATATATCTTCACCGGCAGACTGGCGGATATGTATCATGTCATAGTAAGCAACCCCGGAGATCCAGATTGCAGCTCAAACAATCCGCTGAAGTTCTCTCTCCCGACAGTCGGAAGCCGATTCTCAGTCGGAGACGATCTCAAAACCGCCACGGCGAGCGCCACACTCGCAAAGGGAGCGGGCGAAGCCGTGCTGGATATTGGCCTTCAGCAGCCGCATAAGGTGACCTTCAAGGCGGAAAATGCCGTCTTGGACGGTGCGGGCGGCGAGAAGTCCGTCAATGTGTGGCACAATGATAAGCTCCTCGACGGGGATGTTCCCGCCGTTACCGTGGACAGCGGCTATAAATTCATCGAAAAATGGTCGGACGGGACAAATAGCTACACCCTTGCTGAACTAAAGGGTCTGACCGTGACGGCGGATATGAGCTTTACCGCCGAGGTGAAGAAGCTCTATTCCGTCAGCTACAACGGCAACGGCTCTTCTGCCCCTATGCCGGAGACCTCATGGCACATAGAGGGCGAGGGGGTCACTCCGAGCTATGTGGGCACGACAAACCTCAAACTTGACGACGCAATCTTTGTCGGCTGGAGCTCGGAGCGCATTGCGGGTGTACTCGACAGGAATGCCGCCCCGGATACAATCGGCAAAATCATCTCGAGCGATGAACACACCATGCCCAACTATAATGTCACCCTCTACGCTGTCTGGGCAGAGGACGACAACGGCAACGGCAGCCCGGACTACAATGATGAGGCAGTCCATGTACGCTATCACGGCAATAACGGTGACCGCAGAGATGTGATTTGCCCCCACTACCATGTCGTTGGCGAGACGGTTCCGCTCAGCACCAGCGCGCAGAACATGGGCGGCAAGCTGGTCGATCATTACGACCCCGGCAAAGAGGTGGAGGGCAGCACAGGCAGCTTCAGCTTTACTTATGGGGACAATATCTTCATCGGCTGGAGCAGCGCACCCATACTGGATACCGTTATTCAGACCAAGGCGCAGTATGACGGCCTGGAAAGCAGCATACTCAAGGACTATACCGTTAAGATGCTGGAGAAGGCTCCCGCCGGAACACCCGATGCCGACGCAGCCGACACGAGCAAATACGCCGACGAGTACGGCAGCACCAATGTTTACGCCGTATGGGCGGCTGACAGCAACAAGAACGGGAACGCCGACTACACGGAGGAGCGCCGCCTGACATACGAAGCCAACGCCAGAGACGGCGGCACAGTCAGTGCTCTGCCCACGGATACTAACATTTATCTGCCCGGTAATACTGTGACCCTGAGCCGGCAGATACCTACCCACAGCGATGTGGGAGGCAAGAAGGTCGCCTTCATCTGCTGGACGACCACCCCGGTGCAGGGTATTCTCCAGCGCACGGACAATGTGCCCGAGAGCAAGGTCACGGAGCTTGAATTTGGCGGCGCGGATATGACGGTCTATGCCGCATGGGGCTATGACGAGGACGGCAACGGCGTTGCCGATGTGCTGGAGACCTACATCCTGAGCTATGATCTCAATGGGGGCAACGGGGCTGCCCCGGCTGATGTGACCGGCATAGAAAAGCACAGCACTGTCAAGCTGACGGCGGATACGGGCTTTACGCGCGGAGACAATGAGCTGTTTGTGGGATGGAGCACCACGGAGAAACCTGACGCCTTTACCGCAGCCGAGGGGGACGAAATTGATAAGACCCTTATCAAAACAGGCAATATCATCTTCGGCACGGAGAATATAAGGCTCTACGCGGTCTGGGCTGAGGACAAAAACGGCAACGGAGCCGCGGATTTTGCCGAGGTACGCCATGTTGTATATGACGGAAATCCATGCCGGGGTACGGTCATAAGTACGACGGTGCCGCAGGATAACGCGATATATCTTCCCGGAGATATGCTTGTGCTGAGTCAGCAGATACCAACCCACAGCGATGTGGACGGCAAGGCCGTTGCTTTTATCGGCTGGACAGCGGAGGCTCAGGATAAGCTCCTCAGTATTGACGATGATAAGCCGCAGACGCTCACGGAGCTTGTCTTCGGCGATGCGGATGTGACGGTCTATGCCGCATGGGGCTATGACGAGGACGGCAACGGCGTTGCCGATGTGCTGGAGGCCTATGTGCTCAGCTACGATCTCAACGGCGGTAGCCCCGGCCAGGGGGTGAGCTATGAGGCGCAGAAGCTGCTGCCGGGTGCGTCGCTTAAGCTGAAGGCTGCGCCGCAGCGGAGCGGATATGCTTTCGACGGCTGGAAGGACGAGGATGGAAATATTTACCAGCCGGAGAGCGAGATTGTCATGGGTGCAGATCTGAAGCTCACCGCCCAGTGGCTTTTGGACAGCTCGGATGATGATCCGCAGCCCCCGGAGGACATCGTGATCCCGCCCGCCCCCTCGGGGCTGACCGAAACAGGCGACAGCGCGGAGCTTCCGCTCTGGCTGACATTGCTGGCCATTTCCGGCGCTGGTATTGCTGCGCTGATGGTATGTACATGGCGCAGAAGAAAGGAAAAACAATAACAGCGATTTGAACCGGCGGGACAGATGGAGCAGATACCATCTGTCCCGCCTTTCATAGCTGCCATAATTTCCATCTTGACATCCTCTGTCTAATGGTGTAGACTACAATTGGTCTACACCATTAGACAGAGGAGATTTTGTTGTGGCGTGCTTTGCTTGCCGCGAAGCGGCAAGCAAAGCAGAATGGAGATTTCTATGAACACACCTAAAATTCACGAGTGCGAATACCGCTTTTGCCTCATCATGTGGGAGCATGAGCCGGTGACGGCGGCGGAGCTTGCGCGGCTGTGCAATGAGCAGCTTGAATGGAAGCGCACGACGACCTACACGGTGATAAAGCGCCTTGCCGAGCGGGGCGTACTGAAAAACGAGAACGGGACAATAACCTCCATCGTCTCAAAGGACGAGGCGCAGGCAGGGGAAATTGGAGAGCTGGTGGAAAAGCGCTTTGAAGGCTCCGTCCCGGCCTTCCTCGCCGCCTTTACGCGGCAGCAGAAGCTCACTGACAAGGAGCTTGACGAGGTGCAGCGGATGATTGACTGCATCCGCAGAGGAGGGCAAGGATGAACGCGCTGTTTTTGAAGATTCTCAACATGAGCATATCCGCCTCCTGGCTGATTTTGGCGGTGCTGGTGCTGCGCCTTGTGCCCAGACGCGCGCCGAAGTGGGTCAACATCCTGATGTGGGGGCTTGCCGGGCTGCGCCTTGCTCTGCCGATTTCGATAGAGAGCGCATTCAGCCTCGTGCCCAGTGCGCAGACAGTGCCTGCCGACATCGAAATGGCGCGCACGCCGCTTATCGACAGCGGCATTGACGCGGTAAACGCCGCTGTCAACCCGGTTATCAGCGGCTCTCTGTCTCCGGCGGTCGGGGCGAGTGTCAACCCGCTTCAGGTGGTTGTCACGGTCTGCGCGCATATCTGGCTCGCGGGCGTCGCGGTGATGCTAATCTACACCGCCGTGAGCTATCTGCGCCTGCGGCACCGGCTGAGCACCGCGATACCGCTTAGGGGCAACGTCTATCAGAGCGAGAACGCGGCAACGCCCTTTGTGCTGGGCGTTTTCAAGCCGAAAATTTACCTGCCCTTTGGCCTGAGCGAGCAGGACATGGAGCAGGTCCTCGCCCATGAGCGGGCGCATATCAGCCGCCGGGACCACTGGTGGAAGCCGCTGGGCTTTCTGCTGCTGGCGCTGCACTGGTTCAACCCGCTGGTGTGGCTGGGGTACGTGTTTTTCTGCCGGGATATTGAGCTTGCCTGTGACGAGAGGGTCATCAGGGCGCTCAATGGTGAACAGCGCGCGGATTACACTCAGGCGCTGCTGACGTGCAGCGTCAGGCCCCGAGCCATGGCCCCCTGCCCGCTGGCATTCGGCGAGGTCGGCATAAAGGAGCGGGTGAAAAGCGTGATGAACTATAAAAAGCCCGGATTTTGGGTGCTTCTGGCGGCGCTCATCGTCTGCGCGGGCATGGCGCTGTGCTTCCTTACAAATCCGGAGCGGGACAATTATACCCTGCGCATAACTATCCCCGCCGGAAGCGAGGAGGAGATTGTCTACTCCGATACGCAGATATGCCCCACGAAGGGGCACATTATTGTAAGCGCCGGGGAGGGTCTTGGCGATACACTGGTGCAGCTTCGCCCCGTGTACGCCCAGACGGAGACGGCCTATGATGAGTCGCAGTACCTGACGCCCGGTATGCCGGTGCGCATGGAGGCGGAGAAGGGCGCGTGGGTGGAAATCGGCGTAAGTGTGCAAAATCCCGCGGACGAGGACATTGATGTATATCTGAATGTCGAGAATGTTCAGGTGCGCATCCCGTCCACGGTCGAGTATATCGGCGATGCCCCGGCGGTGAGCGGCATTGCCCAGAGCCTGCCCTATCCCGAGGGCTGGGCGTATTCCTCAATAAAGCTCCAGACCGAGAGCGAGCCTTACGAGCTGATGGTCTATCTCTCCGGCAGCGGCGAAAGGGATTTTGAAGACTGCGCCGCCATGGCCTTTGACCGCATCGGCAACATGGGCAAGATAAGCTTTCACGGCGCGGACGGGGAGCTTGCCGCCTTCACGAGCGAGGGTTACGGGCATAGCATGGAGTTTTTCATCACCATCGGCGCAGAGAATATCAGCCGGATAGAATATTCCCTTCCCGGCAGGAGCGGCGGCCTTATGAACGCCGACGAGACGCCGTTCAAAGCGGGCGAGCGGGTGCTGCTTTTCGGCGCGGACTTCGGCCTCACCGACCTGCGCGGGCTTGAAATTTCCGCGCTGGACGAGGCGGGGCACGTCATCTGGTCCGCCGCCGTCCCCGAGAGCGAGGAGAACACTGACACAAGCTATCTCCGGCAGGATGATTGGGTGATAACGAATATAAAATGAGGAAAATGACCGCTTTCGAGCGGTCATTTTTTGCGAATATTCCAGGCAAAATTCCACATACTTGGATTTGAATAAAAACTTCCAAGGAGATTTTGCCATGATACACGACGACACTATAAAGCTGCTCAGAGAGTGCGACGCGGGGATAAAAATGGGCGTAAAATCCATTGACGATGTGCTGGACAAGGCGCATTGCACCGACCTGCGCCGGTTGCTCAAAACCTGCAAGGACGAGCATATGAGCCTTGACCGCGAGCTTCAGCGCCAGCTCCACCGCTACGGCGACGAGGGAAAACAGCCCAATTTCATCGCCGAGAAGATGGCGCAACTCAAAACCGAGGTAAGGCTCGGCATGGATGAGCAGGACAGCAGCATCGCAAGCCTCATGACCGACGGCTGCAACATGGGCGTCAAGTCCCTCAGCCGCTACCTCAACCAGTACGCCGCCGCGGACGAGAGCTCCAAGGGCATCGCCAAGCGGCTGATAAGTTTGGAGAGCGGCCTCGCGCAGGATATGCGGCAGTTTTTGTGAAGATTGCAGCGCATACCCTCTCAGGCGGCTTCGCCGCCAGCTCTCATCTCCGCGCTAAGAGCCGCCTTGCGGCGGTTGCGCTCCGAAACGCGCCTGCGGGCGCAGCCAGAGGGAGAGCCAAGGGAATGGCGCAAATTTTGGCACTTATATTCCTAAACTCGCAATGAGTTTAATTCAGCGTTGAATGTTTTGC
>ULWX01011232.1_pt1 | contig 13631 bp, 9 predicted proteins | sample 1960851 | NCBI WGS metagenome assembly ULWX01 (sample SAMEA4835826, study PRJEB28245) | human gut metagenome | biome: gut microbiome; material: fecal sample | place: Denmark | collected 2008 | reverse complement strand
AGTTAGATTTTTTAGGTCTAACTTTTGGGGGTCGGGTCAGTATTGTACTGCTTTTTTATTTCAACAATAATAGAACCGTTGTCTTTTTGAATTTCAGACAAAATTTTATATTTTGTACCACTTCTGTCTAATTGAATTTTAAAATTTTCAAAAGGCAGTTTTTACAATATTTTTGTTATAAAATGTTAGCTGTTATCTACAATAATAAACAAATTTTAGGCTTTAAAACAAAAAATAAGTCTATTTCCCGTAAAAAATAACAGACTTCAAAATCAAGTTTTGAAGTCTGTTAAAATATACTACAGGGGATAGATATTAAAAATTATTTATCTGAGAACATTGGAGTTGAAAGGTAACGGTCGCCTGTATCGGGAAGAAGTGCTACAATTATCTTACCCTTGTTTTCAGGGCGTTTAGCAAGCTCGGTTGCCGCATATACTGCCGCACCCGAAGAAATACCTACAAGCACACCCTCTGTACGGGCAATAGCCTTGCCCGTTGCAAATGCGTCATCGTTTTCTACTGCGAAAATTTCGTCATATACATTAGTATCAAGGGTTTCGGGAACAAAGCCTGCGCCGATACCCTGAATTTTGTGAGGACCTGCAACACCCTTTGAAAGTACAGGTGATGTAGCCGGTTCAACTGCAACAATTTTTACATTTGGATTTTTTGACTTAAGATATTTACCTACACCTGTTACGGTACCGCCTGTACCTACGCCTGCAACAAAAATGTCAATCTTGCCGTCTGTATCCTCCCAGATTTCAGGACCTGTTGTTGCAAAGTGAGCGGCAGGGTTTGCCTGGTTTACGAACTGACCCGGAATAAAGCTGTGCGGAATTTCACTTGCAAGTTCGTCAGCCTTTGCGATAGCACCCTTCATACCTTTTGCACCGTCAGTAAGAACAAGTTCTGCGCCGTAAGCCTTAAGAAGATTTCTGCGTTCGATACTCATTGTTTCAGGCATTGTAAGAATAATTCTGTAACCTCTTGCGGCTGCTACCGCTGCAAGACCGATACCTGTGTTACCGCTTGTAGGCTCAATGATTACAGAATCAGATGTAAGCAAGCCTTTTTCTTCCGCATCATCAATCATAGCCTTTGCTACTCTGTCCTTAACACTTCCTGCCGGATTAAAATATTCAAGCTTTGCAAGTACAGGTGTGTCAAGTCCCTGTGCAGCAGAGTAATTATTGAGTTTCATAATAGGTGTTCTGCCAATGAGGTCAGTGATTTTCTCGTAAATTTTCATAATGCATTCTCCTTTATAATATAATGTTTATAGTAATGTCCGTAATTGAAATTCAATCCTTATTAAACCTACATAAATTATAGGTATTATTATAGCACCGCAATATTGCATTGTCAACACTTAAATAATAAATATTTCCAAAAAAATAATAAATATCGAATTTTTAATGCTGATATGCAATATGTATAGAAATACAACGGGATTTTTTATAAACAAAATTATAAATATAATTGCAAATTTTTACAATATATGTTAAAATTAGAGCAATAATAAGCAAACGGATTTACCGTGAAATTTAAAAGAAGGTGTATAACTTTGAAAAAATGTTTTTCGATTGTACTGACTGTACTTATGGCGATGATAGCTTTTACAGCTTTTTCATCAGTTAATGCTGTTTCTGTCGAAAGTAATCAATCGGTACATACTAACCAAACAGCGGACTTAGGAATACCTCCGCTTGACTTCGGCGATTCAAATGACTATGACAGCGGCGGTTCTGATTGGGGCGGCAGCTCTGACTGGGGCGGCAGTTCCGATTGGGGTGACAGTTCTGATTGGGACAGTTCAGACAACAGCAGTTCCGAAAGCAGCGGAGAAGGTCTTGGATTTGGCGGAACGTTAGTTGTTTTCCTTGTAGTTATCGGTATAGTTGTTTACAGCATGATAAGGAGCAAAAAGGACAGCAAAAGAACAACTAAAAGCACAACTACTACTGTTGGCAGATCACAGACAATTCAGCAGTCGGCAGGCAGAAATATTACACTTCCTGACCGTACGGCACAGATTTCAGACCTTATCAAGCAGAATGATCCGAACTTCTCGGCAGAAGATTTCCTATCATTCTCAAGATATGTATATGTTACCATTCAGGACGCTTGGAGCAAGCGTGACCTTTCACCTGTAAGAATTTATTTACACGATAATCTCTACAATCAAACTCAAAAACAGATTGATCGCAAGATTGCAAACGGCGTAATCAATAAGATTGAAAATGTAGCCGTAAGTACAGCTTATCTTACAGCGTATCGCAGAGATAAGGAATTTGAGTATGTTACAGTTTATCTCAATGCCCGTCTTACAGACTATGAGATAAACGAAAAGACCGGTCAGGTTCTCCGTGGAGATCCTAATGCAAGATACGAGTTGAGGTACACACTTCGCTTTGCCCGTAATGCAAGCATTAAGACCACAAGTGCAAACAGTCAGACGCTTAAGTCACACAGTTGCCCGAATTGCGGTGCTCCTCTTGAAATGTCAAGTTCCGGCAAGTGCGAATACTGCGGAAGTACAATTACAACAGGTCAGTATTCATGGGTACTCAGCGAATATTCTTCTATTCGTAACGATACTGTTGACCAAGGCATTTATATTGAAAAAGATAACAATGCTCAAAACAATACAAATAATAATCAGTAATTTTTTATTGCTGTTCGGGACCGGGATTTTTCCGGTCCCGATTTTTGTATTTAATCTGTAAATATTTTTTTATATAATGGCAAAATAAAGCTATAAACAAAGTTGTTTTTTACATAATGTATCAAATACTTGCATTTTTTTAACTTGTGTGTTATATTGTAAATGATTTGTTAATCAATATTTCTAAGTACAAGGTGATATTATGGATTACAAAATTATTGCACTTGACATTGACGGTACTCTGACTAACTCTCAAAAAGAGATTACTCCACGCACTCGATACGCTATTATTGACGCTCAAAAAATGGGCAAAAAGGTTGTAATCGCTTCGGGCAGACATCCTATGGGGATTCAGAGCATTGCAAGAGATTTATTGCTTGACCGCTATGAGGGTTATATTATGGCTTTCAACGGAGGAAAAATTCTTGATTGTACTACCGGACGAACTATTGTAAGTAAGGATTTTCCGAAGGAATACCTTTCCGACATACTCGGTGTGTTGAAAGAATCAAATCTTTCTGTTCATACCTATGATGATAAGAAAATCATTACAGGCGGCACTTTGAATGATTATTCAAATGTTGAAAGAGATATTCTCAAAATGGAAATGGTTGTTGTGGAAGATTTTGCGGCGAATATTCCTGAAAAAATCAATAAACTTTTACTTTCGGGCGAACCTGCCGAAATTGATAAATATAACGAAATTCTTGCAAAACGCTATGACGGTTTGCTTGATGTGTATAAGAGCGCACCGTACTTCCTCGAGATTATGCCTTTCGGCGTAACAAAGGGTTCTATGCTGCCTATGCTGCTTGAAAAACTCGGTTTTACAAACGAAGAGATGATTGCTTTTGGCGACAATTACAATGATATAACTATGATTGGTTATGCGGGTCTTGGAGTTGCTATGGGCAATGCAGAGGAAGATGTAAAAAAGATTGCAAATTATGTCTGCGAGTCAAATGATGATGACGGAGTTGCAAAAACACTTGAAAAATATGTTTTGAAAAGTAATATATAATTTGTAGTTGTGATATATAAATAGTTGAGATATATAAAAACTCTCTGAATTTAATCGGAGAGTTTTTTGCTTTGTCGAAAAATCTGTCTGCTTTTTAAAAAAACAGCACTTTGTTCACTTTTTTGTATAAATTACATAAAACAAGTATTAAATGTTTGGAAGCACAGATTTTGAATAATTCTAAATCAGAAAAAAAATCGTTAATAACTACTTTATAATTATATGTAGATGTTAAATTTTGATTTTAACGGAAAATGGAGGAAAAGCTATGACAAAGGTAAAAAAACTCATTGCTTTAATGCTCGTTGTCTGCATTGCGGCAACAGTAGGTATTGTGTCGGTTTCGGCTGCTACTGTTGACGATGCTGAGTCAGTTCAGGCTAAATACGACGGTATTAAAGTGCATGTGTATTCTGAAGACGGCGCACCGAACATCTATTATTGGAACAGCCTTCCGCAGAATATCGCAACAGATTACCCCGGTCCTAAAATGACCGCCGAGGGTGATAACAGCTACTGCTACACATTCGACAATGTAACAAAAATCAATATGATGTTTGTTACAAACGGCACTCAGTCTGCTGAAACAACAAGAAACAGCGGCGAGTGGTGGTACAAAAACGGAAGATGGTCTTCTAAGTCTTGGAATGATTTTGATGACTGGAAGAGAACGGATCTTCGTGAAGATTCAATTTACTTTGTAATCACAACTCGTTTCTATGACGGTGACACAGGCAACAATGTTCATTGTTGGGACGACCAGCAAGCTAACAACCCTGATTCAGACCCTGCTTGGAGAGGCGACTTTAAGGGCCTTATCGAAAAACTTGATTACATCAAGGCTTTAGGCTTCAGTGCAATTTGGATTACTCCTGTTGTAACAAATGCGTCAGGTTATGACTACCATGGCTATCACGCATTCGATTTCTCAACTGTTGATGTTCGTTATGAGAGTGACGATGTTAAATATCAGGATCTTATCGATGCTGCACATGAAAAAGGTATGAAGATTATTCAGGACATAGTTATCAATCATACAGGTAACTTTGGTGAGGCTACTCTCGCTCCTATGTTTACAAAAGAGTATAACACACTTAAGGATCTTGAATCTGTTAATTGTATGGTTCCGATTCCTGATTCGGATTTTGCAAAAACATTCCCTGACTATGACAGTCTTGCTCCGGGTTATCAGTATCAGGCAAGACTTAATATAATGAAGGATACTAAGGCGCTTGATTCAGGCGATCATGACACAGAAAATAACTATCATCATTACAAAGACCTTAGCTGGGAAAGCCCAACTGTACAGACAGGACAGATTGCCGGTGACTGCGTTGATGTAAACACAGAAAATCCAAAGGTTGCAGAGTATCTTAACACTGTTTACGGCGATTATATCAACATGGGTGTTGACGCATTCAGAATGGATACCGAAAAGCATGTATCAAGACTTACTCTTAACCAGTTCTATTTCCCATCATGGCTTAAGACAGGCGGAAAGAATTTCTATGTATTCGGCGAGGTTTGTACTCGTGTAAGCGAGTTTTGGAATCATAATATCCCTGCAATTTCTGCTCCTTTCTATACTTGGGCAGAAACAGACAGCAAGTATATCAATGCTCTCGGCGATGATCAGCTTGAAAATGTAAACCTTACAAATGCTCACTATGCAAGCAATTCATCTACAAGTAATCAGCCAACTTCTGATAATGTTTATCTTAATGGTATTACATATCATACTCCTGATTACAGTAAGGGCAATGGCACAGGCGTTATTGACTTCCCAATGCATTGGAACTTCTCTACTGCCAGCAATGCATTTACCCGTGCTCTTGAAGAGGATCCATATTATAATGATTCAACATGGAATGTAACTTATGTTGACTCCCATGACTACGGTCCTGATATGGATACTCGTTATAATGGCGGTACTCAGGCTTGGGCAGAAAACCTTTCACTTCTCTTTACATTCCGTGGAATTCCATGTCTATACTATGGTTCAGAAGTTGAATTCCAAAAGGGTGTAAGTATAGACCTTGGTCCAAATGCTCCTCTTTCAACTTTAGGTCGTGCATATTTCGGCGATTATCTTGAGGGTGATGTTTCAGCTACTGATTTCGGTGAATATAGCGCATCGGGAACAGTTGCCGAAACTCTTAATTCTCCGCTTGCTGTTCACCTTAAACAACTGAATATGATTCGTAGGGCAGTACCTGCTCTCCAGAAAGGTCAGTATACAAAGGACAGCGAATATGTAACCGGTAATATGGCATTTATCCGCCGTTATACAAATTCAAGCGAAGGCGTAGACAGCCTTGCACTTGTAACTATTTCAGGCGGCGCTACATTCAAGAACATTCCTAACGGCAAGTATATTGACGCTGTTACAGGTGATGTTAAGACTGTTACAAACGGCACACTTACAGTAGGCAGTATCGGTAAAGCCAACATGAGATGCTATGTAGCTTGCGGTTCAGGTTTCACAGGCATTGACGGTAAGATCGGTACAAACGGTACATATCTTAAGTAATTAAATAATTATAATTGCAACTAAGAGGATGGAGTAAAATTCATCCTCTTTTTGTATATATTTGCAGATAAATGAATATTTTTGCTAAAATGTATATAAATATGACATAATCTTAATTATAAATAAGACACTTTAAAGCATTTTGTATCTTTTCTTTTGCTTTAAAATGTGATATAATGTTCTTTAATGGTAATTATAAATTTACTAATCTTTATTGTAGGAAGTGATTTTGATGGGCAGTTATTCAGATAACACACCGGCTATCCATGACTTGGCACAAAAAATGATCTCAAATTCGATGATCGATACAAGTCTTTATTCAAAGTATAATGTTAAGAGAGGACTTCGTGACCTTGACGGTAAGGGTGTATTAACAGGCCTTACAGATATTTCCACAATTATCCAGAATAAAGAAGTTGATGGTAAGCTTGTTCCTTGCGACGGTGAGTTGTATTATCGTGGATATAATGTAAACGATATTGTCGGCGGTATTCTTGAGGATGATCGTTTTGGTTTTGAAGAAGTTGTTTACCTTCTTCTTTTTGGCGAAATGCCAAATGTCGCACAGCTTACGGATTTTAAGGAATTGCTTGTAAAATACAGAACTTTACCGCAGAACTTTGTTCGTGATGTTATTCTTAAAGCACCGAGTGAAGATATGATGAACTCGATTGCTCGAAGCGTGCTTACTTTGTTTTGTTACGATGATAATCCTAATGATACATCGGTAGATAATGTTCTTCGTCAGTGTATTCAGCTTATTTCAGTATTTCCGATGCTTTCGGTTTACGGTTATCATGCATATAACCACTATCTCCGTGACAAAAGCCTTTATATTCACCGTGCAGAGCCTACTATGTCCACAGCGGAGGTTATTTTGTCATTACTTCGTCCTGATAGAAAATACACACCGCTTGAGGCAAAAGTTCTTGATATGGCGCTTATTCTTCATATGGAGCACGGCGGCGGTAACAACTCTACATTTACAACTCATGTTGTAACTTCTTCCGGTACAGATACTTATTCGGCAATTGCAGCGGCTTTGGCATCTCTTAAAGGTCCTAAGCACGGCGGTGCAAATGTTAAAGTATTCTATATGTTTGAGGATATTAAAAAGCACATAAAAGACTGGAAAGATGACGAAGAAATTGCAGATTACCTTGAAAAAATACTCGAAAAGCAGACATTCGACAGAATGGGTCTTATCTATGGTATGGGTCACGCTGTTTATACAATTTCTGACCCTCGTCAGATTATTCTTAAGGGCGCAGTTCAAAAACTTGCAAAAGCAGAAGGCTATGATGAGGACTTTGAACTTTATGAGAGAGTAGAAAGACTTGCTCCGCAGGTTATCGGCAAAAAGCGTAAGATTTATAAAGGTGTTGCGTCCAATGTCGATTTTTACAGCGGTTTGCTTTACAGTATGCTTGACATTCCTTGTGAGCTTTATACACCGATGTTCGCTACAGCCAGAATTGCAGGTTGGAGCGCACATAGACTTGAGGAAATCGTAAATGGCGGTAAGATTATCCGTCCTGCTTATATGAGTATTTCTACAACAAAGAATTATACTCCACTTGATAAAAGATAATATTAAAAATTAAGGCGGATACTTGCAAAGAGTACCCGCCTATTTTTTCGTAAAAGTTATGGTTTAGCTGATTGCTTTATCAAGCAATTATAAAAGTTTGTCGACCTTTTCAAAGGTCGTGGGTGTGGGCAAAGCCCACAAATACTTTCCGCTTACGCAATCTAACGATAGCCAAACAGCTCGCTGTTTGGCGGCTTAAACACAACGGCGTTAGACTTTAAATGCGAAATCAACAATAAAAGCCATTCGATATATAATGAAAAGTTAATCATTTCTTTTATAAAAGGCTGTCGCCTGTTTTTCAAACTCGGTGCAAGCACGCAAACAGCGTGGCTGTTTGCGTCTGATAAATTGTTATATCGGAAGATTTTTATGGGCGCTGCCCAAACCCGCAATTTTTGAAAAAATTGAGTAAACTTTTTTGTTCTTTTGCTGATAATTTAGCGTTAGCTAAATTTCAATGCCCGACCGACACTCCGCTAAATAAAAATTTATTAATGTTGCCCCAACATAAAAAACTCCCGCCCAAGCGAGAGTTTTTAACATTTTATTTATAAGATGTTGAAAGTGAAACTGTACCGTCTGATTTTCCGTTATTATCAATATGATAAACTAAATTGTTTTTTTCATCAATAGTGCTTGCAGACTGCCATAACCAGTTTACTTTTGATGAGCCGTCAGCTGTTGCTTCAAAAGTTACAACAACCATTTCTCCGCCTTTAGTGTAGTCATAGCCTGTGGTTATGTCAGAGCCGTTTAAGTTGATTTTTCCGGCTATTTTTGCATTGATAATACCATTTGTTGTAGCTGGTTTCTGGAGCAGAGCAGATTTAACTTTTAATTTTGATGAATCATATGTGATTTGTGCCTGATAGTTTGTTAAAACTACAGTGCTTTTAACCGAGTAGGTAACTGTTATTGTTTGACCTTTCTTTAAGTCAAGAGTTACATCTTCGTTAGATTTTTCATCGGAGTTGTTTTTGTCAGATGAATTGTTATTTGATTTGTTGCCCGAATTATTGCCCGAATTATTGCCTGAATTATTGTTTGAATTATTGTTTGCAGCCTTGCTTGATGAATTATTGTTAGAGTTGCTGTTTGCTTTTGATGAACCGGAAGAGCCGCTTGATTCTGACTTTTCAGAGCTTTGAGCAGACTCGGACTTTGATTCAGAACCCGAACTTTGTGAATTGCTGCTTTCAGAAGTTACTTCGCTTTCTGATTTGTCGTTTGCAACAGTTGTGTTTTCAGCGGCAGAAGCAGTGCTTGTTACGGTCGCAGCGGTTGATGAACTCTCATCTTTATTACCGCAGCCTGTCATTACACTTGCAAATGATGTTGAAACGGCAAGTACGGCAATCAAAAGTGCAACAGAAAGCCTCTTTGCTTTATGCTTTGAATTATTCATAAAATCATTCCTTATCTAATGTTATTGTTCCTATTATAGCAAAATATATTATAAAAATAAAGCGTAATTATTTAAATAATAATTTGCAAAATTTGACATTGTAATTTAATTTTTTCTATGATATAATAGATATGTGAAAACTGAATGAATTTTTAGGAGTGTTTGAATTGAAATTAGCAAAAATTATTGCAGTAGGACTTTCTGCTGTAATGCTTACTACAGGCTTTTCTGTATCTGCTCTTGCGGCACAGACAACCGAATCCACCGTTTCTACTCCGGGATTTAAGACATATGACGCATTATATGCTCACGCTGTTTTAAACTCTGAAGATACACAGGCTTGGCTGAGATGGCAAAGTGTACACGATGAGAACTTTAACGAAATAGACAGTAATAAAAAGTATTTCTTCCTGCCTTCCTCGGCAAACGGAGAAAAAGTTGATATTTACAACGCTTATTCATCACCGATTACAATAAACGGTGTTACTGTTGACTCACATAAGTCGGGTTCGGTACCGTACAATACAAATGTTGAGTATACGGTAAATGCGGGTGGCAAAAACTTTACTTTGATTTTTATGAAATCAACCGCAGAGTCAGCTGTATATATCAATAATGACAATGCCGACGGTAACGGTACGGAGCTTATCACATACCTTAATCGTGATAAGAGTAATTCCGCAAGCGCAACAGCCGCAATTATTGATGCAGACGGTACAATTGAAACAGCCGATGTTAAGAAAATAAAGGGAAGAGGAAACTCAACCTGGGGCAAGGCTAAAAAACCGTACAATGTTACTTTTAAAGATAATGTAACAATCGGTTCAATGGACAAGTGTAAGAAATTTTCAATGCTTGCAAATTATCAGGATGATTCTCTTTCAAGAAACAGATTTTTGTATGACCTTTCTGATGCGGTAGATATGCCGTATGCCTCAGATTCCCGTTATGTTGATTTTTATTCAGACGGCTATTATTGGGGTTCTTACCAGATGTGCCAAAAGATTGATACAGGTAAAACTAACCTTTTAAGCGATATTGACGATAAAGGCTACCTCAACAAGGACGGCTCAATCAACGAAAACTTCCAATTTGTATGCGAGGTTGACGCAAGTGCTACTGATGATGATTATCACTTCACTTCATCAAGCGGTAATAAGATTACATTAAAAACTCCCGAGCTTGCACCGGGGGACAAAGGCTACAACGAAGTTAAAAATTATGTAAAAAACAAATTTGATTCTTTTTACAATGCAATTAAAAATTCAACTAAAAATCTTGCCGATTATGCCGATGTTGATTCCGTAACAAAAATTTACCTTATAAACGAACTCGGCAAAAACTGGGATTCGGGCGTATCAAGTCTTTACTTTACATATAAGCAGGACGAAAACGGCAATTGGAAATTCTACGGTTCTCCTGTATGGGATTACGATAACTCGCTCGGTAACGCAAAGGGTGTTGAATGGGATCTCGGAAATATAGGAGTAAATGACTATGAACAGTACAGCGGTTGGTGGTGCAAATACAAAGATAAAGGTAAAAACAGCAGCAGCACAAACAATGTTATGAATCTGATTTCGAGAAATAAAAATGTTATTAAGGCTGCACCGCAGGTTTGGTTTGAGGACTTTGTTCCGGCTCTCAAAACATTTATGTCAAGCGGAGTAAGTGAGGGAGAAATTTATTCATCTGATGTTTATTATAACTACCTAAAGGGCAGTGCAGAGATGAACTATAAGAGCGGTTGGTTGCTCAATACAGGCAGCTGGATTGCAGACCACAGCAAACTCAATGTAGCTACCTTTGACTATTCCACAGGCAAATATACAGTAAGCAATACTGCTACAAAGTACAGCAACAATTTTGACGGAAAGTACAATTATTGTGCCGATTGGCTTACAAGCCGTGCGGCTTGGCTTAGCAACGAAATGTATGCTGACTACGAACCGTCAAATCCAAGAATTGAAAACGACCTTAACAATGACGGAATTTTAGATGTTCGTGATGCAACGGCTCTTCAGCTTTACATTGCAGAAAGTGCAACACTTGACATTGAAGGTGTAAAAATGGCTGATATAAACAAAGACGGAATTATTGATGTGAGAGATGTCACAGCTTTACAGCAGATAATTGCACAATAAAATTTAAATTTTTATACCGCTTGATTTCGGAAGATTTCAAGCGGTATTTTGATTTTTAAAAGTCATATTTCTATTATTTAATTATAAATTTACACAAAATTTATTGAAAAACTTACGGTAATGGTATATAATGTATTTGTGAAAATTTTGGGTATTATTGCGGATAGTATTTGATTTAATTATGGAGGTTATTATGAGGAAGACTAAAATTGTTTGCACCATTGGTCCTGCCTGCAACAATAAAGAAACCTTGCTTGAGATGATCAACGCAGGTATGAATGTTGCTCGCATTAATATGTCACACGGAGCATATGACGATTTGGAAAACACTTTTAATGTTCTCAAAGAAGCTATTGCCGAAAGCGGAAAAATTGTGTCAATTCTTCTAGATACAAAAGGTCCGGAAGTAAGAGTATGCACATTTGAAAACGGCAGTATAGAACTTATTGAAGGTCAGCTTTTCAGCCTTTGCAAGAATAAAGAAGTCGGTGACGAAACAGGCGTGGCAATTTCTTTCCCTAAGCTTATTGATTTGTTCAATGCCGACGGCAAAGCGGCAATAGGCAGAGAATTATTATTAGATGACGGTCTTATCTCAATAGTTGTTGACAGTATGACTCCTAACGAAATCATTTGCAAAGTAGTTAAGGGCGGCACACTTAAGAACAGAAAGAGTATTAATATTCCCGGTTATCATATAAATATGCCTTATGTCAGTGCACAGGACAGAAAAGATATTGAATTTGGTCTTACTCATGGCGCAAATGTAGTTGCTGCATCGTTTGTGCGTACACACGAAGATGTTAAAACATTAAGAGATTTTATCGACAGCCTTGGATTTGAATATGTAGAAATTATCGCAAAGATTGAAAATCAGAGCGGTGTTGACGATATGGACGCTATTATTGACTGCGCCGACGGCATTATGGTTGCCAGAGGTGATATGGGCGTTGAAATTCCGTTTATTAAACTTCCTGAAATTCAGAAAACACTTATCAGAAAGTGCGTTGCAAGAGGTAAATATGTAATTACAGCAACTCAAATGCTTGAGAGTATGACTTCTTCACCTCGTCCTACAAGAGCTGAAATCAGCGATGTTGCCAATGCTGTATATGACGGTACAAGCGCCGTTATGCTTTCGGGTGAGTCTGCCGCAGGTAAGTATCCTGTTGAAAGTGTTAAGGCTCTTGACGCTATATGCTTTGAGGCAGAGCAGAACGGTGAGTTTACAGCTCTTAAAGACTATATCGAACATCACAGTATTCAGGACAGCAACCCAATCAGAGGCAGTATTTGCCGTGCGGCAAGAGATATTGCTCATCAGATTGGCGCAAGAGCTATTATTGTTGAGAGTGCTACAGGTAAAGTTGCAAGAGCAATGACACATTTCCGCCCGAATGTTCCGATAATTGCAGTTGTTACCTCTTCGCTTGTTTGTAAAAAACTTTGCCTTAATTGGGGTATTACAGCACTTATCGGTGAAGAAAAGAAAACTTCCGATGCCATTACAAAGCAGGCAATGGAAAAGGCTTTAAGCACGGGCTACTTTAAAAAGGGCGATATTGTAGTTGTAATTTCTTCAAACAGAACTGCACCTACTTCAAGCACAGACTCTCTCAATGTAAGGATTTTATAATATGAATAACAATAACATTATACTTATAGGAATGCCGGGTTCGGGTAAGAGTACACTTGGTGTTCTGCTTGCAAAATACAGCGGATATTCTTTTGTAGATTTAGACTTGATTATTACTAAGAAAACAGGCAAAAAACTGCAAAAGATACTTGATCAGGACGGCTATGATGCTTTCTTAAAAATTGAAAATCAAGTAGGCAAAGAGCTTGACTGCGAGAAAACAGTTGTGGCAACAGGCGGCTCAATGGTAATTAGCGCAGAAGGTATGGAACATTTGAAGAAAATCGGTACGGTTGTGTATATTAATGTGCCGATTGATGAAATCATACGCAGAGTTACAAATGTAGCGACAAGGGGAATTGCTTTTAAAGACGGCGAAACTCTTAACGATGTTTTTAAAGAGAGAACACCTCTTTATGAAAAATATGCAGATGTAACCGTTGATTTTGAAAATGCGTCAAATCTTGAAGAAACCGTCGATAAAATTATGGAAAAATTAAATCTTCATAAGTAATAATTTAAGCACCGATTTGAAAAGTCGGTGCTTTTTTTGTCTTTTGCTTTAAAAACGATTTTTGTTAAAATGTTGGTAAATTATGGTTTAGCGGAGTGTCGGTCGGGCATTGAAAT
>ULWX01046152.1_pt1 | contig 13746 bp, 13 predicted proteins | sample 1960851 | NCBI WGS metagenome assembly ULWX01 (sample SAMEA4835826, study PRJEB28245) | human gut metagenome | biome: gut microbiome; material: fecal sample | place: Denmark | collected 2008 | reverse complement strand
AGCAGCGTGCGGCTGTGTGTCAGGCCGCTGCACTGCACCGTTTGTGCGATCAGCGCCCCGTCACGGCACAGCGCCACGGACGCCGCCTTCGCGCTCGATTCCAGCGCCAAAATCAGCATGTCGTCTCTCCCCCTTCCAGAATCGTGATGCGCCGCCCGGTCTCGGACGTTTTTTCAAAGCGGACGACGATCTCGTCGCCGTAAAACGCATCCTCTACATTCTCGCTCCACTCCACGGCGCAGACCGAGCCTCGGTTGACATAATCCTCCCAGCCGATGTCGAACAGCTCGTCGCCGCTTTGCAGGCGGTACATATCAAAATGGATCAGCTCCCGCTCGCCCTCGTACTCGTTGACGATGGTGAACGTCGGGCTGGAGACGCGGCAATGGATGCCCATACCACGCGCCATGCCGCGCACGAACGCGGTCTTGCCAGAGCCAAGCTCACCGTACATGGCAACGACCACGCCGTCCGGCAGCGTTCCGGCAAAGTCCGCGCCGGCCTGCTCCGTCTCCGCCTCGCTGTTGGTTTCAAATCTGCGCATACCATATCACTCCTGATTTCTGAACAATTATTATACCACCGAAGTCGCCGTTGCGTAAAGCGGTTTTGTATGATATAATCTTTTTCACCCATGAATTCTGGCACTGAGTGCGGAAAGGAGGCCGTCTGTGAAGAAAATTACCGCCGCAGCGAAGGAATTTTTCCGCCGCGCGGACATGTTTTTGCTGGTGATGGCCATCCTCTGCGCCGTGTTCGGCATTGTGGTGATCTCCAGCGCCACCGCGTCGTACGGTTCGCCGAAATATGTGATCGTGCAGACGGCGTCGCTGTTTCTGGGGATTTTCGCGTTTGTGGTCATGACGGTTCTGGACATTGACATTCTGGCGGACAAGTGGCTGCTGCTATGCGTGTTCAACGTGGTGTTTCTGCTGCTGCTGATCCCCTTCGGCGTGAGCGACAACACCGGCAACACCGGCTGGCTCCGCTTTTTCGGCATCGGCATCCAGCCAACCGAAGTCATCAAGATCACGTTTATCATCATTCTTGCAAAGCAGATCAGTTATCTAAAGGAGTGCCACAACCTCAGTTCCCCGCTCTCGGCGCTGCAGCTCGCGGTGCACTTCGTCCTCATTTTCGGGCTGATCCTCGTCGTCTCATCTGACCTCGGCTCGGCGCTGATCTTCTTCTTCATCTTTCTGGTCATGCTCTTTGCCGCCGGCTTCGCGCTGCACTGGTTCGCCATCGGCTTTGCCGCGATCGCGGCCATGATCCCGCTGATCTGGAAGTTCGTGCTGCATGACTATCAGAAGCAGCGCATCCTCGCGCCGTACGATCCGTCCATCGACCCGACGAACACCGGCATCAACTGGCAGGCGCATCAAAGCAAGATCGCCCTTGCCTCCGGCCGTCTCACCGGAACCGGTCTCGGCAACGGCACACAGAGTCAGGGCGCGCTCGCCGGCAAGCATACGGACTTCATCTTCGCCGTCATCGGCGAAGAGCTGGGTATGATCGCCTGTATCATCGTCATTCTCCTGCTGCTGGCGATCATCATCCGCTGCGTCATCGTGGGCATCCGCTCCGGCAGCAGTCTCAGCTCGCTAGCCTGCTTCGGCGTCGCCGCGTTTCTGACGTTCCAGACCTTCGAGAACATCGGCATGTGCATCGGCATCACGCCCGTCATCGGCATTACGCTTCCGTTTTTCAGCTATGGCGGGTCTTCCCTGCTGACCACCTTTGCCGCCCTCGGCATGGTTTCCGGCGTCCACTACCGGCCCAAGCCACGACGAAACAGCATCTATTATTAGCTGATAGCAAAAACACCCGGAGAAATCCGGGTGTTTTTGCTTGGAAGAGAGAAATGAAATCTTGTTGGATGCAAATTCGAATGGGAAATAAGTCTCAGTCGAGGTGGCAAGCCTCGCAATTCCCTTCTTTGAACAGCTCGTGGTCGTACTCGATGCCGTTCTTGTCGTAGTAGTCCTTGACGGCGGCTTTTACAGCCTCCTCCGCCAGCACGGAACAGTGGATCTTCTGTACCGGCAGGCCGTCGAGCGCCTCGATTACAGCCTTGTTGGACAGCTCCAGCGCCTCGCTGACGGGCTTGCCCTTGATCATCTCCGTCGCCATGGACGAAGACGCGATGGCGCTGCCGCAGCCGAAGGTGTTGAACTTCACATCGGTGATGATGTCGTTCTCAACCTTGATATACATGCGCATGATATCGCCGCATTTTGCATTGCCGACTTCGCCGATCCCGGAGGCATCCTCCATCTTGCCGACGTTGCGCGGATGCTCAAAATGATCCATTACCTTTTCACTATAAAGAGCCATTTGAAAATCCTCCTTATCGCTTAAATCAGATGCGGGCGTTCGCCCTTTTCAAGTTCGTCCCAAACCGGGGACATATTCCGCAGGTACTCGACGACCTCTTTCACGTTTTCCACGATGTAGGTCATCTCCTCCTCGGTATTATATTCGTTGAAGGAAAGACGCAGCGAGCCGTGCGCCACCTCGTGCGGCAGGCCGAGCGCGAGCAGCACATGGCTGGGATCGAGCGAGCCGGAGGTACATGCGCTGCCGGACGAGGCCGAGATTCCGCGCCGGTCAAGCATCAGCAGCAGCGATTCGCCCTCAATGCCCTCAAAGCAGAAGTTCACCGTGCCGGGAACACGCTTGTTCCGGTCGCCGTTGAGATGGGAGTGCGGGATCGTCTGCAGGCCGTTGATGAGAATCTCGCGCATTTTCGTGACCTTTTCCATGTTGCTGTCCATGTTGTCAACCGCTTCGCGCAGCGCCGCTGCCATACCGGCGATCGCGGGAGTATTTTCGGTTCCGGCGCGCTTGCCGCGCTCCTGCGCCCCGCCCTCGATGATGTTCGTCAGCGGGATGCCCTTTTTCGCATACAGGAAGCCGACGCCGCGTGGGCCGTGGAACTTATGCGCGGAGACGGAGAGCATGTCGATGTTCATCTCCTGCACATTCACCGGCACGTGGCCGACCGCCTGCACCGCGTCCGTGTGGAACGTCACGCCCTTTTCGCGGCAGAGCGCGCCGATCTCCCGGATGGGCTGGATGGTGCCGATCTCATTGTTCGCAAACATGATGGTCACCAGCGCGGTATCCTCCCGGATGGCCGCCGCAACGTCCTCGACCGTGACGACGCCGTTTTCGTGGACGTCCAGCAGCGTCACCTCAAAGCCCTGCTTTTTCAGCTTTTCAAGCGTGTGCAGCACCGCGTGATGCTCAAACTTCGTGGAGATGAGATGCTTCTTGCCCTTGCGCGCGCCGTTCATCGCCGCGGAAACGATCGCCTGATTGTCTGCCTCGCTGCCGCCGGAGGTAAAGGTAATCTCCTTCGGGTCTGCCGCACCGATCAGGTTTGCGATCTCCGTCCGGCAGGCCAGCAGATGCTCTGCCGCCTGCTGACCCAAGGTGTACAGCGTGCTGGGGTTGCCGTAAATTTCGTCAAAGTACGGAAGCATCGCCTGCTTTGCCACGGGGCTAAGCTTTGTGGTCGCCGCATTGTCTGCATATACTCTCATGATTCCGTCCTCCTTAATTCCTATCAGTTTATGGGTAAATAGTACCATGCATTTCCCACTTTGTCAATAGGAATTTTGAAATCCTGAAAAATTTTTCCCGAACAGAACACCCGAAAGGCGGGCGGTGTCCTTTTCAAACGTTTCCGTCCAGCACATCCTGAATGGAAATGCCGGAAAGATACCCGTCCATAAGTGCGTCGAGTTTTTTCCACATAGGAAGAGTCAGGCAGTGCTCAGCACGCTCGCAGCAGCTCTCGCCCGATTCCAGGCAGGACACCGCGGCCAGACTGCCCTCTGCGCTGTGCAGCACCTCGGCCACCGAGATTTCCGCAGCCGGCCGGCTCAGCCGATAACCGCCCTCCTTGCCGCGCTGGCTGACGACCAGTCCCGCGCGGTTGAGCACCGCGGCGATCGCCTCCATATACTTCAGCGACACTTCCTGCCGCTGCGACACCGTTTTGAGCGACACAAAGCCGTCCTCGCTGTGCTGCGCCAAATCCAGCATGATCCGCAGCGCATAGCGTCCTTTTGTCGAGATCACCATTCTGATCGCCTCCTTTTGCCCTTTGTTTTTAATATACCACCATTTTTGCAGGAATTCAACCTCGTTTCTGACGGACATAAAAAATTCCGGCCGGGCCATGCGGCTCAACCGGAATTTTGGTTTACTGGTTGTCGTTCCCGTCGTCGGGAATGTCGGTGAACTGTCCCTCGTAAATACGCGGTCCGCCGCCCGGCGTCGTTCCCCGCGGCCCCAGCAGGGCGTTGTAATAATTCGCGTACGTGATCTCCCGGTACGGTGCGAGCCACACCGCCAGCGGTGCAAAGACGCCTTGCAGCAGCATCCAGCCGATGAAGCTCAGATCGAGCGCAAACAGCTCGCCCTTGTGGCCGCGCATCATTTCCTTGCTTTCCGTGATGCATTGCAGCGCAGACATTTCCGGATGGTCAAGCAGGATAAACAGCGCCTGCCGGTAGCGGTACGCCGCGATGATGCCCGGCACATACAGCAACAGACTCCACAGGAAGATAAAAATCCCTTCCAGAATGGCAAGCCACAGCACCCGGAAAAAGATGCCGAACCCATCCAGAATGTTGCCGTAGTCCGCCTTTTCCCCGCGGCTGACATGCAGCGAGTAAATGGCAAACCCCACACCGATCATATAGTTCATGATCGACAGCGCCGCCGCCAGAAGCATGGCGACCCCACTGGGCCGATAGTTGTACAGAAAATGCTCATAGGCCTTCAGGAACGCTTCTTCGTCTGCATACTGCGTCATATCGAAGATCTTCACAAGCGCGTTCATACCGAGCACGCTTCCTGCCAGCATCGACAGCACCCAGGAGATCAGAAACACGATCAGGCCCACTACGATGGGGTTCGGGCGGTACCTGCTCAGTCTTTGACGTGCATCCGCCTTGAGTATTGCGCGGTTGATTCCCATTGAAACATCATCTCCTGATTGAAACCCGGCGCAGAGGGCGCCGAACGCTTTTCTGCGGAAGAGTATATCAGAAAATGCGCCGTTTGAACAGGGGCAATCCGAAAAAACTGCCGGACATCTCCGCCGCCGCTCCGTCAGAATGCGAAGAGCGCCAGCGAAACAATGGAGGCAGAGAGCAGCGCGATCGGCAGGCCGCGGAACGCCTTCGGCACATACTTCTCCTGAATCTTACCCTGCAGACCGGAGAACACGACCATCGCCAGCAGGAAACCCAGACCGGCGCCCAGCGCGGACACGAGCGACTCCACAAAGTTGAAGCCGTCCGTGATGTTGTTGACCGTTACGCCGAGCACGGCGCTGTTCAGGGCGATCAGCGGGAAATAGACGCCCAGGGACTGGTGCAGCCCCTTGGAAACGACCAGCTCCACCAGATACACCACAGCGAGGATGATCGCCACGAAGAACAGCGTCTGGAAATATGCGAGGCCAAACCGATCCAGCACAAAGGTCTGCAGCGGCCACGTGAGCGCGGCGGAGAGCACCATCACAACCGTCACAGCAAGACCGAGCCGGACGCGCTTCGTCTCTGGCTTCGCGCTGCCGAGAAACGGGCTGACGCCCAAAAACTGCTGCAGCACGTAGTTGTTCACAAGGACTCCGCCCAACAGAATCAAACAGAAAGATTTTACAGTCATCGCTCATTCTCCTTGTGTCTCAGTCGCGGCGCTGCCGGCAATTCCGGCGGCGGCGCGCGCAAGCCCGGTCTGCTCCGTCCCGCCCCTGCCGGGGTGGACGGCGTTCACAATGGCGACAAAGATGCTGAACACGAGAAAGCCGCCCGGCGCCTTGGTGAGCAGCGGAACATGGTACGTCTCAAACAGCGGAACCGACAGGCCTGCAAACGTGCCGCTGCCGAAGATTTCCCGAACCGCAGCCATGCAAACCAGCGCGACGGCAAACCCAAAGCCCGTCGCAAGGCTATCGACCAGCGTGTCCAGAACGCCGTGCCCGGCCGCGTACTCCTCTCCGCGGCTGAACACGAGCAGATCCACCGCCGTCACCGCGAGGTACACGCCCAGCATCTGATACACCTTGGGCAAAAACGCATGCATCAGCATCTGCACCACAGACACAACGGCCGCAATGATAATGATATACGCGGGGAGCTTCGCTTTTTCCGGGATCACACGGCGCAGCGCCGAGATCACAATACCGGACAGCAGCAAAACCAGCAGCACCGCCACGCCCATGCCGAGCGCCGAGATCACGCTGGCCGTCTGCGCCATCGCCGGGCATGCGCCCAGAAACAGGATCAGGACCGGATTGCTCGCTATGACGCGCATCGGGTGATTGTCCGATTTCTTTTCGTTCATCCGTTTTCCCCTCCGTTCGCCTGAATGATCTGATACGCCGCAAACGTATCCTTCGTCGCGGCCGCAACCGCGTTGGAGCTGGCAGTCGCGCCGGAGATCAGCGCCTGCTCGCCGGTGAACGTGTCTCCGGTCAGCCCTGCGAAGTCGGCCTTATACTGGCCCTCGTCAAGCGTGTAGTCGCTGAAATATTCTGCGTAGAAAATCAGCTCATCTGCCTGCATCCTGACGATGGCGCCGTTGGCGTCGAGGATATAGTAGACCGTCATCACCTCGTTGCTGTAGCCATAGCTTCTGGCAGCGAAGCCGTAATACTGCGCGCCGCCGTCCTGAATCCGGAATGCGCCGGTCACGGTGCTGAACACGCCGTCCAGCGGCAGCTCGGTGATCTGCGCGGAATCGGACGTCATGCTCTGCAGCTTTGCGATATCCTTCTGGGCAAACTGCTCCGCGTTCGCCTCAGCATAGGCGGTGACTTCCGCGAGCATGGCGGCATAGTCCGCGTTTTCCGTCACGTCCTGCCCCTCGGCGTCCAGCAGCTTGCAGCTTCCCTTGAGATTGCAGACGGCAAGCAGCGTGCTGTCACCATCCTTCAGGATGAACGCAAAGCCGGAGCCGTTCAGCGCCTTCATACCCTTTTGAATATAGGTATACTGACCCGCTGACAAATCCACTTCCTCATACTGTGCAACGCCGGCGGAATTGGCCAGTCCCGTAAACACCTGCGCTGCCAGTTCGGTGAGAACCTGTTCGTCGCTCTTGACGCCGGCGCCGATAAGTCCGTTGTTGACCAGCACGGCGAAGCCGTCGCTGACTGCGTTTTTGAACGCCGTGGAGGAATACGTCACGCCCGCCACGAGACTGACGTTCGCAAGGGTGGAATCCTGCCCCAGAAAGCTCTGCGGATACGTGTCCTGTCCGAAGTCCTTCGTTTCGGGATACGAGGTCACTTCCACGCCGGAAATCTTGCCCTCCGCGTCGATCGCAAGGGCAAATTCGATCGGCTCGCCGGTGTAGCCCTGCGTTGTGGACAGGCACAGCGCATAGCCAAGGCCGCTCGTCTCCCGGCAGACGCTCTGCACGGTCTCCGGCACATCCTTCAGCTCGGACGCCGCGCTGTCGTTCACATCGTAGAGAACCTCAAAATCCTTCGCGTCAGGCATGACGCTGAAAAGCGGCGCGAACGCCTGTGCGGAGCCGTTTTTCTCAATGATCGGCCCGGTCAGGAAGTTCAGGCAAAACAGCAGCAGCGCAGCCGCAACGAAGAGGATCACCGGCACCAGAGCCGGATTCGAGCGTTCTTTTCGTTCGTTATGCATGTTTCGACCCTCCCAACGGTTGATTCGCGGTCCACTTCTCGATAAACGGCGTGAGGATATTCATAATCAGGATCGAGAAGGAAACGCCCTCCGGGTAGGCGCAGAAATACCGGATGATAAACGTAAGCAGACCGCAGCCGAATGCAAACAGCATTTTGCCCGTTTCCGTGATCGGCGTGGTCACATAGTCGGTGGCCATGAAGATCGCGCCGATAAACAGGCCGCCGGAGAGAATTTCGTACAGCGCGAAGCTGAAATCCTGCGCCGCGATCAGATAACACACAAACACCGTGCCGATGAAGATCACGGGGACATGCCACTTGATGACCTTGCGGATCAGCAGATAGACAAAGCCCAGCAGCAGCGCCGCAATGCAGGTTTCGCCGATCGCGCCGCCGTGCAGTCCCAGGAACATCTCCCACAGACCGGGGAGCTGGTCCGCGCCGTTTGCAAGCTGCTCCAGCGGCGTTGCGGAGGCCTGCAGCTCCACGACCGCCGGCATCGCGCCGCCCGCGACGGCGGAAAAAGCGATCAGCATGAATACACGGCCGGTAATCGCGGGGTTTGCAAAGTTGCGGCCCAGTCCGCCAAACATGCACTTGACCAGCACGATGGCAAACGCAGAGCCGATCACGCACTGCCAGACCGGCACGTTGGTGCTGAGATTCAGCCCCAGCAGCAGACCGGTCACGACCGCGCTGAGGTCGCCAACCGTCTGCTTTCTGCGGGTGGCGAGGTTAAACAGAGCCTCCGACAGCACCGCGCTGATGACGCAGGCCGCGAGGATGGCGAGCGCCTTCATGCCGAAGATCACGACGGCCGCGACCGAAGCCGGCAGCAGCGCGATGATCACATCCAGCATGATGCGTCTGCTGGAGGCGCCGCTGTGGATATGCGGAGAGGATGATACGATCAAATTCTCCATCTTACTTCCCCCCTTCTTTTTTCTCCGCGCCGGCGGCCTTGCTCTTTTTCACGAACCGCTTGGCGTCCCGGTTGGTTTCTACAAGGGGTCTGTGCGCGGGGCAGACGTAGGAGCAGCAGCCGCACTCCATGCAAAGCTGCACCTTCTCCTTCTGCAGCACCGCCAGACGCTCCGCGTCGTCCTCCATCTCCATGGCCTTGGCAAACGCGGTCGGGTTCAGGCTCAGCGGGCAGTTTGCCACGCAGCGCCCGCAGTGGATGCAGGCCGTCGGTTCCGCACGCTGGGCATCCTTGCGGTTGAGCACCAAAATGGCGTTTGTCGCCTTGAGAATCGGCTCGTCCATCGAGTGCGCCGTTTTGCCCATCATCGGGCCGCCGTAAATGACCTTGCCCGGCTCAGCGGAAAGCCCGCCAGCCGCTTCGATCAGATCGCGGATCGGCGTGCCGATCGGTACGATCAGATTTTTCGGCTCAGCAATTGCGGAGCCATCCACCGTAACGCATTTGTCCACCAGCGGCATGCCGTCCTCCATGAACTGCGCCATCTTGGCCAGAGAGGTGATGTTGATGATAATCACGCCCAGCGACGCAAGCCGCTGTCCCTCCGCGACGACCTTGCCCGTCGCATTGAACAGCAGCACCTGCTTTGCGCCCTGCGGGTACACGCTCTTAAGCGGCTTGACCTCGACAGCGGAATCGTCCGCAAACACGCGGTTCATCTCCGCAATCGCGTCAGGCTTGTTGGTTTCGATGCCGATAATAAATTGCTCGGCCTTTATGTATTTCTTCAGCAGCGCAACGCCTTTGACAATCAGGTCGCTGTGCTCCACCATTGTGCGGTTGTCGCTGGTGATGTACGGCTCGCACTCCGCGCCGTTGATCAGAACCGTCTGGATCGGCGAGCGGCGGACTGCATCCAGCTTCGCCCACAAAGGAAATGCTGCTCCGCCGAGTCCAACGATCCCGCTGCTGCGGACAGCCGCCAGAAATTCGTCCAGATCATGGACTTCCGGCGCAGCGAGATTCGGATCTTTTTCCATCTTTCCATCGCTTGCAATGCGGATGGAAAGCACCGTTTTTCCGCCATCCTGCACAAAGGGCTCGATCGCCGTCACCGTGCCGGATACGGTCGCATGAACCGGAGAGGAATTTTTCCCTTCCTCCCTGGCAATGAGCTGACCCACACGTACAGAGTCGCCAACGGAGACCACCGGAACGGCCGGCTGCCCCGAATGCATGGACATCGGGAGCAAAACTTCCTTTGGGGGCGAAATACGAACAGAGTGCATACCTGCCGTGTTTTTATGATGGGGTACCTTGAGTGCCGAAATGTTTTTTCTGAAGCTCATCAGACGCCTGCCTCCTCCATTTTCATAACTGAATATCCCGCAAATCATTCCTCGATGATGCAATCGGCCAAGCCCGGCGTGTAGCGAAGCTCCCCGTCGGGGAAAATCCAGATCACATCGACGCCGTCCATCTGCCCGGCCAGCGCCAGCCCCTCCTCATAGGACATGCAAAACAGCGCGGTTGAGAGCGTGTCCGCCAGCGCGCTGTCCGGCGTGACCACGGTAACCGACGCGAAATAGTCCGCCGGGAACAGCGTGTCCCTGTCGATGATGTGGTGATAGCGCACGCCGTCGACCGTGTAATACCGTTCGTAAGACCCGGAGGTCACGCACGCGGTATCGGACAGCGTCAGGCTCAGTGCGAAGTTCCCGTCCGAATCAAACGGGTCGCGGATGCCCGTGACCCAGCCGGAGCCGTCCGGCTTCGTCCCAACGGTGCGGATGTTTCCGCCCACGTTCAGCGCGTAGCCGTACGCGCCGATTTCCGCCAGATGCGCCGCAGCCTTTTCCGTGGCGTACCCCTTGCCCACGGCGCCCACATCAATGGACGCCTCCGGGTCGGCCAGCCGCACGGTTCCGTTCTCCTCGTCGATCTCCAGCAGCGAAATGTCCGTATGCTCCGCCGCGGCTGCCAGTTCCTCCTCCGACGGCACACGCGCCGACGCAGGATCGTCGCCCGCCGCCGCCCGGCAGTCGTGCCAGATGGACAAGACCGCGCCCAGCATCACATTCATTTCGCCGTTCGTTTTGTCGTACAGCTCTTTGGTATAGTTCAGAAACGCAATCAGCTTTTCATCGACCGGAACCGGTTCTCCGCCCGCCAGGCGGTTGATGGTACAGAGATTGTTGATGCCGGAATATTCATGGTAAATGTCGAAGAGCTTGTGATACTCTTCCAAAATGCCGGAAACTTCGGCAGAACGTTGTTCAAACTGTTCTGCCGAATCCCCTGCATAGCTGAAAACATAGGAGACGGTATCGAAATATGTGAAATAGCTCTTCCCCCGATGCTCATTTTTGGCCGCCGTGCCGGAGCAGCCCGAAAGGAGCAGCGCCAGCGCCAGCACACACAGCAAAATGCATCTGGTCTTTTTCATCCAATTCAATACCGTTCTCTCCTATGTTTCGTGTTTCGATTTATCTTGCGTAAGCTGCAGCCTGCGCAATGACCGCGATCATGCCGGAAATGTCCATGGTGCAGGACGCCAGCAGCGTCTCGTCCGTGGTGACATTGTGGCCGGCGTCGTTGACGGTCGTCTCAATGCCCTTGACCTCGTCCGCCGTTTTGCCGACGGTGTAATCCGCAAAGGCCTGCGCCTGCGCATCCCACTCGGCAATGGCGTTGCCGTGTGCGACCATGCCGTAGTCCGCGCCAAGCTCACGCTTTGTGCCCTTGAAGGTCGCTTCCGTGATCTCGCCGGCCGCGTTGATCTTCAGAACCGGCTGAATCGCGTCGGTGATCGCGCAGAGGATCTTGCCGTCCGTGCCCACGACCGTCGCCGCGAACTCGGTGTACATCTTCACAGCGCCCTCTTCGGCGTCCGTAGCGGCCTTGGATTCCTCCGCAGTGGAGATCGCCGCCAGACCGAGCTTAATTTCCTTGCCGGCCTTGAAAGTCTGCCCCTTGCTGTCCTCGCACGCCTTGACCACAGCCGCCTTGAACGCCGTGATGTCAATGGAGCAGGACGCATACAGCGTCTCATCCGTGGTGACGTTGTGGCCGCCTTCGTTGACGGTCGTCTCCATGTTCTTCACTTCTTCGCCGGTCTTGCCAACGACATAGGACTCGAACGCCTGTGCCTGCGCGTCCCACTCGGCGACCGCATTGCCGTGCGCGACCATGCCGTAGTCGTCGCCCAGCTCCATCTTGGTCTTGAACGTTTTGTCCGCTTCCACCGCGCCGTCCGTGACATCCATCTTGTTCTGCGCGCAGTCAATGCGGCAGAGAACGATCTTGCCGGCCGAGTCGAGCACGACGGTCGCCGCCGTCGCGTCGATCTGCGCCTTGCCGGTCGAGGAAGAATCGGTGCTGACGGAGACGCCCATGCCGAGCTTGTATTCCGCTTCGGAAGCGCCGCAGGCCACAAGGCCGACCATCATACATGCCAGAAGAAGAATTGCAACAATTTTTTTCATAGTGTACTCCTCAATTACGAATTGTTTTTGCCCGATCCGGTCGACGCCGGAGCGGAATAACTTCCCAATGCTGAGACTCGTTGGGGCAAACAAATCAGTCCGGGCAACCACGCTCCCTTCCGAAAAAAATATCTGCGAACTGGAACGCACGGTTCCGCCGCTTTTCAAGCGGCACCGTTTCATCTCGTACACGCAGATTGCTTCAGGTTTCTCCGGCGCCGGACACCATTGCCCGGCATTTTTTTGCAAACGCCCCCGTTTGCCCGAATTTCAATTTTGTTAACTTGTTAACAGTATAGCATCCAAAGCACGTTTGGTCAACAAATACATAATACAGATTTCATATTTTTGAAATAATTGTGCTTTGTGCACAAAAAACTGTGCTAATTTTCTGACAAGAAAACGATATTTCAGCCCCCATTCCGACAAACTCATGAAAAAACGTGTCCATACAGCCCGCAAATGCTGCATGGACACGTTTGCATTGGCCCTTTAGGGACAATGCAACATGCAGCCAGCGCCTGAACGGCACTGGCTGCATGACATTTCCGATTCTTTTGATGGCATTTGCGCTTTCGTCGCCGTAAAGATTCTAGACCCGCTCATCCACCGAACGGTGCCGGAATGCAAAAAGTCGTCGCAAGCGCTGTATCGCTTGCGACGACCTGGTGCGCGAGGCGGGACTTGAACCCGCACGTCCGGAGTGGACACTAGAACCTGAATCTAGCGAGTCTGCCAATTCCACCACTCGCGCATGTTTGCAATTTTGCTGAAAGCTTGATTATAATAGCATTTCAGCGGATGGTTGTCAAGAGGATTTCCGCCAACTTTCAAAAAAATCTGCTGCATTTCCGCCCGGGATGCACAGCCGCTCCGGACACCCCCGGAAGCGACTGCAGCCGATCCATATTGTCGTGTGGCAACATCAAGGAGAAAGAAAAATCCCGTCCATCCCGCCATAGCGGGCAGCCGTCTCAATACGCGGCGCAAGGCCCTTGGCACAGGCACGCAGATATTCCGTTTCCGCGCCGCACAGCGCAGTCTCCCCCGAGAGCCGGAGCGCCGCGCGGTCGAGAATCGTCCCGATCTCTGCAAACGTGCGTCCTGCAAAGCGCTCGCGCAGCCGGCGGCACGCAGCCGGCGATATCGCAAGCGCCTGGACCTGCTCCCCCAGAAGCACCAATCCAATGGCGTTCGTCGCCACAGGCTCATACAGGTTGATGAGCAGTCCCCAATAGTCCGGGCAATACCGGCGCAGAATCGGCTCCATGGCCGCGCGCGTAAACCGCCGGAGAAATTCATTTTCCAGCGTCAGCCGTTCCAGATACCGGTTCACGTAATCCACCCCCTTCTGTTTCGGCTCCACCGGAATCGCGAGCTGGTAGTCAATATCGCACGGGATCTCATGCGCAAAAAATCGGACGTCGTACCGCCGGAAAAACGTTCCGATGCCCCGAAGGGTGTCCTGCATGGAGCGGTTTTCAACCGGCGGCAGCCGCTCGCATGCCGCCAGCCACAGGCGCTTGCCGTATTCCACCCTTTGCTCGAGCTGCCGGACGCCGTCCTCAAATGCCTGCGTCAGCTCCGTCTCCAGCAGTTCCGTCCATCTCTCCGGGCGGAAGCCCTCCCCCACGCGCAGACAAAAGCAAACCGAT
>ULWX01024858.1_pt1 | contig 13747 bp, 11 predicted proteins | sample 1960851 | NCBI WGS metagenome assembly ULWX01 (sample SAMEA4835826, study PRJEB28245) | human gut metagenome | biome: gut microbiome; material: fecal sample | place: Denmark | collected 2008 | reverse complement strand
CCCGCCGTAAACAGCCGCGCCTGCCAGGCAAGCAGGGACAGCAGCTGCGCTTCAAGCTGCGCACGCGCCCCGCGCGGCACCGATGCGTCCGCCAAAAGCCACTCACCCATCGCCGCGCTCCAAACCCGTGCCGCGCAAGCTCCTGCCGGCGGCAATGCGGCGCAGAGCCTCCGGCGGCACATCGGCAAGGAATGCCGCGTCTCCGCCCGCCAACTCGTCATAGACCCGCCGCATGGCAACCAGCAGCTCCGCATCGGAAAGCCCGCACGCACCCTTCTGCGCGTAGAAAATCTCCTGCAGCGTGCAGATCGTCTCCGCATAGGCCGTCTGCTGCAGATATGCCGAATCGCAGAAGGCGTCAATCAGCGCAGGCAGAATGCCGCCGCCGAATTCCACCCTGCCCGCCGCGCGCAGCGCCGCAAACCGCTCCCACGCCAGTTCCTCCATCTCCCTCGCCGTCAGCGACAGACCGAAGCGCGCCGTTCTGTCATTGCATTGTGCCAGCGCGTTTACAGTTTGCTGCAGTTGTGTTTCGGAAGCATAAGTCGTGATCCAATCCATGTCTTCGCACCTCCCGTATGTTCTTTATCACAGACGGCGCAGCCGGACAAGTCTTGATTTTTCTGCGGATTTGTGGTAATATAAGGTTATCCGGCGGGAGAATTTTTTTCTTTCCGCCGCTTTTTTGCAGACAAGCCGGGTCGGACAGCAGTCCGACCCGGCTTGTCTGCTTTGCTGAGATTATTTCAGAGTGTGATCCTTGCTGCTGCGCGACGCGGCCACGACAAGACCCGCGAGCGGGACGATCGCAATCACGTTCGGCAGAACCATGAGCTGGTTGAACATATCGGTCAGCTCCCAGACGAGGTCATTGGAGAGGCAGGAGCCGAGGAAGATAAACACGATGGCGATGATGGAGTACGCCAGATTCGCCTTCTTGCCGAAGAGGTAGTTCACGTTGATGCGGCCAAACAGGTTCCAGCTGATGATCGTCGAGAACGCGAAGAACAGCAGGCAGATCGCCACGAATGCGCTGCCGAGCTTTTCTCCGAATACCACCGAGAACGCGATCTGTGCCATATTCGTCTTGGCGACGCCGTCCGCGGCGCCGCTGGCAAGGATGCCGTCGCCCGCGTAGAGCGTGGAGATGACGACCAGCGCCGTCATGGTCAGAACGATGAAGGTGTCGATAAACACGCCGATCATAGCGACCACGCCCTGATCGTGCGGCTTTTCGACCTGCGCCATGGCGTGCGCATGCGGGGTGGAGCCCATGCCGGCCTCGTTGGAGAACAGGCCGCGCTTGACGCCCTGGCTGATCGCGGTCTTGAGCGCATAGCCGATGCCGCCGCCAATGATGGCATTGGGCACGAACGCGTACTTGAAGATCATGCCGAAGGTCTCGGGGATGTACTTGATGCGCGCGATGAGCACGATCAGGCCGCCGATGATGTACAGGAACGCCATGATCGGAACAAGCTTTTCCGTGACGGAGGCAAGCCGCTGCACGCCGCCGATGAAAATGACGGCCGCGAGAATCGCGATGACCAGACCCACAACCCACGTCGGAATGCCGAACGCAGTGTGGCAGGCCTCACCGATGGAGTTGGACTGCACCATTGCGCCCATGAAGCCGAGCGCCAGAATGATCGCCACGGCGAAGAAGCCCGCGAGAAACTTGCCGAAGCCGCCCTTGAACGCAGTTTTGATGTAGTACACCGGGCCGCCCTGAACAGTGCCGTCGGCCTGCACCACGCGCGTCTCCTGCGCGAGCACAGCTTCCGCATAGATGGTCGCCATGCCGAAGAACGCGATGATCCACATCCAGAAGATCGCACCGGGGCCGCCGATCAAAATCGCGCCGCATGCACCGACGATGTTGCCGGTGCCGACCTGCGCCGCAATGGCCGTGGCCAGCGCCTGGAACGAGCTCATGCCGCCGCCATGCTTGCCGCCCTTGAGACTGAAGTTGCCGAACACGCGCCGCCAGCCCTCGCCGAAGCAGCGCACCTGCACAAATTTGGTGCGGATGCTGAAATACAGTCCCGCGCCGATGAGCAGGATGATGAGAATGTAGTCAGAAAGATACAGATTGATCTTCTGTACGATTGCGAGTAATGCGTCCATTGGTTTTTCTCCTCTATCTTCGATTTTGCCCAAACAAAAAAGCCGCCGGCAGACCCGCCGGCAGCTCCGAAGAAAAACGACAACACACAAACGACCGTTTTCTAAAACGGTTGCCTGCTCTGTCCTTTTGCCTGAGAGATTCAGCTTTCGCCTTGCACCTTCGGCACTCGCTCCACACGAGATTCTCCAGAGTCTCCTCCCCCTCCAGTCTCGGCCACCCGATTCTAGAGGATTCAGCGGAAATGTTTGATTGCGTATGCATTATGACACGCTTCCCGACATTTGTCAAGCACAAAGTGTCATTTTCACGCGATAATTTGTGCGTCAGGGAGCGACACGCGCCGGAACCAGACGGTTCCGGCGCGTGCTGCTGATGTCGGTGCAGCCGGTTCCATGTCCCTTGTGCTTTTCGCGGCGCTTTTTCTGCCGCTCCCGGACTACCAACCGGGACGTGTTTTTCTCTCTGCTGCTCAAATACTGCGGGGCGTGCCCGCGTCTGCTTCATCATAGCACACTTCCGCAGACTGCGCAAAAGGTTTCCGCCCCGCCGAAATGCGACCGTTTTTGCGCCGCCGCCGCGGTAGCATGGGTGCAGCATCAAACGGAACGGAGGCGGGGCATGAAACGCAAGGCGCTGACACTGCTGCTGGCGATCGTGCTGGGATATGGGTCGTTCGACGTAATTGCGGCGCACCTTCCCGCCCATCTCAACTATGTGACGGAGGACGGCGTATCGGAGGAACTGTGCGCCTATATGGACACGTATATGGCGGCGATTCCACCGGACGCGGCGCGCCTGCTCGTGGACGGCGGCTGGCGCATCGTACTCACGAGCGAGGACATCGCCACGCGCTTCGGTTTTGACTACGACACCATCGCGGGCGTCACGGTGGAGAGCGCGCGGACGATCTTCATCTCCGCCTCGAAGACCCGCATCCGCCGCGCGCTGCTGCACGAGGTCGGTCACGCGCTGGGCATCCTGCTGGGCGACCCGGATGCCGGCGCGGAATTTCAGCGCATCTACGCAGCCGAGCGCGAGACCTTCGACCAGCAGGAAAAGATTGATGACCACTGCGTCTCCACCGCGCACGAATACTTTGCCGAGGCCTACCGGCATTATGTGCTCTACCCCGACATCCTGCGGCAAAGCGCGCCGCAGACGTATGCATATTTTCAAGTGCTCTTCTCTGAAATCTCCTGAATCAGAAACCGGCGCTGTATCGAAACGATACAGCGCCGGTTAAAAGAGAGAGAATGGAATGGAGCGAGCGTCTGCTGACGCTGTCGCTTACCCGAGGATGGTTTTGCGCACGCCCTTGAACGCGTTCGTGAGGACGGTCGCGTCCATGCCCATGGTCACGCTGTCGTATCCAAGGTCGAAATCCGCTCTGGCCGTCGTCTCGTCGGCGGCATAGATGAATGAAAACTTGCCCGCCGCGCGGCAGACGCCCTGAATGTGCGCGATGGCGTCCTTGATCTCCGGATCGTCGAACTGCGCGGGCTTGCCCAGCGCGGTGGAAAGGTCAAACGGGCCGACGTAAATGCCGTCGATGCCGGGCACGCGGACGATCTCCTCCAGATGCTCCAGACACTCCACCGTTTCGCACTGCGGCAGCAGCATCGTCTCGCGGTTGGAGACTTCAAAATAGTGCTCCAGCCCGTGCTGGGCATAATCCTCGAACCAGAAGCCGCTGCCCGCGGTGTTTGCAACGCCGCGCTTGCCGAGCGGCAGATATTTGCCGTATTCCACGATCTTTTCCACCTCGGCCACGGTGCGCACATCCGGGATCACAAGCCCCATCACGCCCACGTCCAGCAGCTTCAAAATCGCAGCGCGGGAAATTTCCTGCACGCGCGCAAACGGCGTCAGGCCGTAGAGCTTCGCCGCGCGCACGAACTCCAGCGCGCTCTGCGGGTTGAACGGACCGTGCTCCGTGTCGATGATGATGTAATCCAGCCCGGCAAGGCCGAGGCACTCCGCCACAGTGGCGCTGCCGGTTTCAAAAAATGTGCCGAGCGTCGGTTCTCCGGCGAGCAGTTTTTCCCGAACCATGTTTTTCATTGAGACTCCTCCAATTTGCCGCTTTTCTGCAAAATTCGGCTGATTTAAAAATCATATCACACGCGCCGCCGCTGTGCAAGCGGCGGCGCGAAGCTTAGATGGCGGACAGGGCAGCCTCGTCCGCGACCAGGATGAAGTCCTTGTGCAGCTGCAGGATCGACGCAGGCACGCGCGGCGTGACCGGGCCGAAGAAGGCCTCTTTCACGATGCTGGCCTTGCTCTCACCGCTGACCACCATAACCACGCGCTCCGCCTGCATGATGTCGCAGATGCCCATGGTATAGGCGAAACGGGGCACGTCCTCCTCCCGCTCGAAAAAGCGCTTGTTTGCCTGAATGGTGGCGTCTGTCAGCGCCACGCGGTGGGTTCCCTTGGTGAAGCAGTCCTGCGGCTCGTTGAAACCGATATGCCCGTTGTGTCCCAGCCCCAGAAGCTGCAGGTCAATGCCGCCGAGACCGTGGATCACGTCGTCATAGCGGGCGCACTCCGCCTCGGCGTCCATATTGACGCCGCACGGGATATGGGTATTGTTCCGGTCGATGTTGATGTGATCGAAGAAGTTGTGGCGCATGAAATAGACGTAGCTCTGGGTGCTATGGATGTCCAGCCCCACGTATTCGTCCAGATTCACGCTCCGGACCTGGCTGAAATCCAGGTCGCCCTTCTGATACCACGCGATGAGCTGCTGATAGGTACCGATGGGACTGCTCCCGGTGGCCAGCCCCAACACGCTGTTGGGCTTCAGGATGACCTGCGCGGAGATGATGTTGGCAGCCTGCCGGCTCATCAGGGCATAGTCTTTTGCGGAAATGATTTTCATTGCGGTGCTTCCTCTCTTTCTCCGCCGGAAATCCGCTTGCCGTCGATGTAAACGGCCTTCAGGTTCAGCTCCTTGTCCAGTACCACAAGGTCGGCGCACTTGCCGACCGCCAGCGACCCGATCTCGTCCGCGCGGCCGATCACCTTGGCGGGAGTCAGCGTAGCGGCGGTGACGGCGGTCTCCAGCGGCACGCCGAAGGAAACTGCCCGGCGGACACCGTCCAGCAGATGGATGGAGGAACCGGCTATGGTGTCTGTTCCCGTAAGAACACACTTTCCGTTGAGCACCGTCACCGGCTGACCACCCAAGCTGTAATTGCCGTCCGGCAAGCCTGTGCAACGCATCGAGTCGGAAATCAGCACCACTTTCCCCGCAAACAGGCGGAACGTGGCTCGCACCACTGCCGGATGGCTGTGAATGCCGTCACAGATCAGTTCCACCGTAGCGCCGCTGTCGGAAGCCGCGCCAATCACGCCCGGAGCGCGGTGGTGCAGCGGCGGCATGGCGTTATACAGATGCGTGGCGTGGCTGGCCCCCGCCGCATAGGCGGCCATAGCGGTATCATAATCCGCCACGGTGTGCCCGATGGACACCGTGGCAAGTCTGGAAACTTCTTTGATGAACGCGATTGCGCCCGGCTCCTCCGGGGCGACGGTGACCAGCCGGACGATGCCGCCGCTGGCCTCGTTGAGCCGCTTGAACAGCTCCGCGTCCGGAGCATGAAGATTTTCGGCCGCCTGTGCGCCGCGCTTGGCATAGCAGAGAAACGGCCCCTCCAGATTGACGCCCGCCACCTTTGCACCGTTTTCCGGGCGCACAAAGTCCCGGATGGTGTGCATGGCTTCCGTCAGCACCGGCTCTTTCAGCGTCATGGTCGTCGGACACCATGACGTGACGCCATTGGCGGCGTAGAAGCGGGACAGCACGGGCATCCCCTCCGGAATCCCATCGCTCGCGTCCGCGCCCATGGCGGCATGGGTGTGGATATCGACCAGGCCGGGGATGACATAGTCCCCCGCCGCGTCCACATCTGCCGCATCCTCCACCGCGCCCAGCGCCGTGATTTTGCGGTCAAACACGATGCTGCCGTCAGTAAAAGCGCCGTCCACGAAGAGCCTTGCGTTTTTGATGTGTATCATTGCGTCGCCCTCACTTTTTCAGCTCAGGCAAACTGGCCGCGGCTGCGGACTGCCCCACGCGGCGGAATTTCTCGTCGGGCAGAGTCGGGAAAAGCTCTCCGGTCAGTTCCGGATATTCGTCTGCCAGCACGCGCTTGGCCTCGGCCAAAACAATGTCGCCGCCCTTGCCGCTCATGACGCGGCCCAGCAGCAGCACGTGCTTGCAGTGATACAGGTCATAGTAATAGGCCAGCGTGTGCCCCAGATACGTGCCGATGGTGGAGTACACGTCCGCAGCGGCGGCGGAATCCTCCGCCATCAGGCGCTGCACCACCTTCAGCTTTTCAGCGGGCGGCAGGCTTTCGTCCAGTGCGATACCGGCGCGGGGCGCCAGCTTGATGACGGCGTCCTGTGAAAAATACTTCACGCCGCAGCCGATGTCGTGGCTCCACTCGTCCTCCATCGCATCGGGATGGCAGTCCACCGGAACGAAGGCCAGCTCGTTGAGCCAGCCGGTGATGCAGCCTTCGCCGTCCACATAGCCCACGGCCTCGCTGGTGCCCATGGCGATGCCCAGCACATTCGGCTCGCCCAGACTCATGGTGCCGGCCAGCGCGGACACATCGCCGTCGTTGACCACTTCAAAGGGCACGTCGCCGAACGTGTCGGTAATGGCGCGGATATAGATATCCTTGACCTTGGCGTCGAACAGCTCCTTCGGAACCTTCAGGAACAGGGATGCGTTCATGGTGCGGTTGTTGATATACACACCGGCGGACGACACGCCCACCGCGTCCACCCGCGGCAGATGCGCGGCGGCAGACTTCAGCGCAGCCACAATGCCGTCGTAGTGATAATCGGGGTCGGCGGTCACCTTGGGGAACCACACGACCTCCTCGGAATAGACGCTCTCACCGTCGATGACAGCGGAGACCTTCCGGTCGGAGCCGCCGGCGTCAAAGCCGATGCGGCACCCCTCCAGATGCCCGCCCATCTTCTTGGGGGAATCCTTGGCTGCAGGAATTTGATCCACCAGAACGACCTCAAAGGGGCGCTCAAAAATGTTGGCCATGTAGTCGAAGTCGAAAGCCTGCTCGCCCCCGGCGGAGTAGGCGCGCTTCAGATAGCTGTAAGTCCCTTCGTCACCGGCCACATAAATTTTGAAGCCGCCCTTCATCCACAGGATGGTCTTGACCAGTCGGTTAACATAATAATGGTCGGCCGCCGCCATTTCCGGCGTACCGTGGACAAAGGTGCTGCAGGCTGCCATTTGGCCGTCCGCCCGCTCCACCGCAATGGACACGGGCTTTTTGGCAGTCGCCAGAAAAGCCCGGTTGAATTTCAGAATGGGAATGAACGCCGGGTCGAGCTTGGGGGCGTTCTTGACCGGGATCTCAATGCCATGCAGCTTCATCTTCCGGCCTCCTCCTTTACGATCTGCACCATCTGCTCCCACTTGGTCTCCATTTCCGAGACCAGCCGGAACTGCGTGCGGCTGCGGATCAGGTTGTGCGCCGGACGGTGCACGGCAAAGTAGTGGTCGCCGTCCAGATAGTCGGTCAGAAAGCGGACGCCGCATTCCAGCGTCATGATCTTGGCGCCCATGGGCAGCATCGCGATCTCCTGCTCTGTGAGGTCGGGGCACGCCTTCAGAAAGCCGCGCGTAAAGACGCGGAACAGCTCCAGGTCGATCGTCATTTTGCCAAGCTCCGTCTCGTCCTCCGCCGCAGTCGCGGCGCCGAAGCGGATGGAGTCGCCAAAATCGTACGCACTCAGTCCGGGCATGACCGTATCCAGATCAATCACGCACAGCGCCTTGTGGGTTTTTTCGTCCAGCATGACATTGTTCAGCTTGGTATCGTTGTGCGTCACGCGCAGCGGCAGCGCGCCGCTCTCCCGCATCCGCTGGAGCGTGCCGGCCTCCGGCTCATGCGCCAGCGCAAAGTCGATCTCCGGCTGCGCGCCGCCGGCACGTCCGCAGGGATCCTTTTGCAGCACCTCGCGGAAGATGCGGTAGCGATCCACCGTGTTGTGAAAATTGGGGATGGGCTCGCTCAGCGTTTCCGCCGGAAACTGCGCCAGAAGCTGCTGGAACGAGCCAAAGGCAACGGCGCTCTCGTAAAAGTCCGCCGGCGTCTCCGCCGCCTGCAGGCAAACGCTGCCCTCCACAAACTCATAGACGCGATAGTTGCCGGCCGCATCCTGATAATAGCTCTTGCCGTCCAGCGTGGGCACCAGACGCATGGTGCTTCTGGGATCGCACGTGCGCGCCGCCGTAAACTTCGTCACAGCCTCAATGTTCTGCATCAGCGCCGGAACGTCAAAGGCGTCGCTGATGCGCTGGAGAATATACCGGCGACCGGTTGTGGTGACCAGCAGGTAGGTCTCATTGATATGGCCGTTGCCATAGCGCTCCATGGAGAAGGGCGCGCCCTCCAGCGCGAAATGGTATGCGGCGGCAGGCTGCATCCACAGCTCTGCCGGATACTGCTTCTGCTCCTTCATGGTCCGGATCGCGTCCTTGACCGACTGCAGATCCTCGGAATAGGTCACGCCGTGCCAGACGTCGTCCGTCGGGAGGACCCGGATCGTACCAAGCCCGTCCCGGAGCTGGGCATTCGCCACAGCAGGGAGAAAATACTCGCATTTGAGCGGGTTTTTGGGGAGGTTCTCCTCCAGAAACGCGGGAAAACCGTCCACAAACTGCGTCAGAAGCTCCTGCTGGAAGCCCCAGAGGTTCATGGAAACGACCGTATCGCCGGGCAGGTCGGTGTAATGCGTGCCGTCTTCGGTATAGGCGGCGTCTCTGCCGCGCTTTTCAATGTGGGTGCGCTCGGTCACGGTCTGCAGATAGCCGTCCCGGACGGTGCATACGCCGCGGGAGACATAGCCGCTATCCGTCACGGTGTTGCGCAGTAGATAGCCCACCATCGCGTGCTCGTTGGGCCGGTGCTCCTCCTTGAGGAAGTCATAGATGGTCTGAATGGCGTGCGCGCCATAATAGTCGTCTGAGTTCAGCACGGCAAAGGGACCGTCAATAGCGTCCTTTGCGCAGGCGATCGCGTGAGCGGTGCCCCAGGGCTTCGTCCGCCCCTCCGGAACGACAAAACCCTCCGGAATTTTATCCACTTCCTGAAAGACATATCTCACATCGAAATATGCTTCCATGCGTTTGCCGACCGCCGCTTTGAAATCCGCTTCGATTTCATGCTTGATGATGAATACCACCTTGCGGAAGCCGGCCTTCCATGCGTCGTACATGGAAAAGTCGATGATGCTGTGTCCTTCCTTGTCCACAGCGGTGATCTGCTTCAACCCGCCAAAACGGGACCCCATTCCGGCGGCCATAATAACCAATACAGGTTCTTTCATTGCATACTGCTCCCTTGTAATTTGCATTTTTGTTCCGGATTAGTCGTTACAAGGCGGCGTATATCCGTCCAGCCATTCGGCGTCGCTGATGCAAATGGCCGCTTTTGTGTTTGAAACGTGCATGGTAATTCCTCAACCAAATCCGTATTTTTGCCCCTCAGCCCTTCACGCCGCCGGAAGCCAGCCCACTGACCAGATTCTTCTCGATGCACATGAAGAGAATGACGACGGGGATGACCGCAAACAGGGACGCGGCAAACAGGTACTGCCACTCGATCATGTTGTAGCCGTTGAAGATGTTGATGCCGACGGTCAGCGGCTTGAGCGTGTCGGTGGAAATCAGGGTCAGCGCGATGGTATACTCGTTCCACGCGTTGATAAAAATGAAAATCAGCGTGGTCACGATGCCGGGCGCCGCCACGGGCAGCAGCACACGGAACATGGCCTGCATCTTGTTGCAGCCGTCGATCTTCGCCGCCTGCTCCATCTCCGGAGAGATACCCAGGAACGTGCCGCGCAGCAGCCAGACGGTAAACGCCTGATTAAAAGCCGCATTGATGAAGATCAGGCCGATGATGCTGTTGGTCATGTGCAGCGACATCATGACCTTATAGATACCGATCAGCAAAACGACCGGCGCAAACATTTGAGAAACGATGATAAAGCCCAAAAACGCGGTCTGCCCCTTGAACTTCATACGCGCGAGCGCATAGGCCGCAGGGATGCCGCAGATCATGGCGATCAGCGTCGAGCCGCCTGCGATCAGAACGGAGTTGAGCAGATACTTCGCCATCGGCGCCCGCTTCCAGATGTCAATGAAGTTGGACCAGACGGCGGTGATCGGCAGAACCGTCCCGTTCATGGAAAAGATCTCCGCGCGGCTTTTCAGCGCCGTGCAGAACATGACGAAATAAGGGTACAGCGTAATCACGCAAACGTCAAGAACGACAAAGTAAAGGAGCACCCGCAGGATCACCTTTTTTGCCGACACCGGCTTTTTCAGGCTGTTTTTCGGTTCGCTCATATCACTTGCCCTCCTTTTTCAGCGTGGAAATCATATACGCGCTGGCACAGATCAGCAGGAACAGGAAGCCGATCACGGAAACCGCGGCAGCCTCGCCCTGCCTGCCGTTGTAGAACGCCAGCTTATACAGATACGTCACCAACGTATCGGTGTGGTTGGCCGGGTCGCCCTTGGTCATGGTCCAGATGATCGGGAAGGAGTTAAAGACGTAGATGATATTCAGCACGGTGGACACCGTCAGGGACGGCCGCACCAGCGGAATCGTGATCTTGAACAGCTTCTGCCAATAGTTCGCCCCGTCCACGGTGGCTGCCTCATAAAAGGAATTGTCAATACTCTGCAGGCCGGACAGGACGGTGAACGTCACAAACGGGATCGTGACGAAGATGCCGCAGGCGATTTCCCAGACAAAGTACGCGGCGGGGGTCGGCGTCCAGTTGATCGCCTGGTGAATGATGCCCAGCCGAAGCAGCAGCGTATTCAGGGTGCCATAGTCGGTGTTGATGATGAAATTCCAGACGCTCGCCTGAATGACCAGCGTGGTGGCCCATGGGAAAACCACGATGGCGCGGGCGATTTTGCGGCCGCGGAATTTGTTGTTCAGGATCAGAGCCAGCATAAAGCCCAGAATCGTGGACAGCCCCACGACGGCGACCGTCCAGATCAGGGTGTTTTTCATAACCATGCCGAACGACGCGTCGCTGAGCACCGAAGAGAAGTTTTCGAACCCGGCAAAGCCTCGGATTTTTCCCGTCTTGCTGACGTCGCTCACGGCCATTTTAAATACATAAAAGATGGGGACGATGATAAAAATCGCCATCAAAATCACACTTGGCAGAATCCAGAGATAGGGTTCTGCGGTTCTCCATTTCTTTTTCACAGATACATCTCCCAACATTGAGACGAAACGCGCTGCGTTTGGTCATAGCCATACTTCGGTCTGCTTCAAAATACGGAAGTGGGCAGTATTTTGAAGGAGATCGAATCATCCGTCCATCCACCGGCCGCAGTTCGATGGCAGCAAAGTGGGCCGGGCCATAACAGCCCGGCCCACGGTGGATTCACAAATTACCGAATTGCCGAGAAGGAAGCGCTTCTCAGCTTCCGGCGATCTGAGCCTGCAGTTCGTCCAGCGCGTCCTTCACGCTGCCGCCCAGAAGTGCGGTCTGCTCCGCCTTGATGACGCCCTGCTTCACGTCAGCCCACTCGGCCTTGGCAGTCGGGTAGAACTTGCTGGAGCCAACGATGTCAACCCAAGCGGCCGCGCTCTCGTCCGCAGCAGCCATGATCTCGCCGCCGGTGGAGGTAGCGGGCAGGAAGTCTTCCATGATAACCCAGTCAGAATACCGGGTGTCGTCGTAGAAGAAGTCGAAGAAGGTCTTGATCGCTTCCATTTCTTCGTCGGAATAGCCATTGTCGAAGCACATGAAGCGGTCCATAACGCCGGCGGAAACGGATTCACCGGTGTTGGAGGGGATCTCAGCAACCGCAAAGTTGATGTTCGCAGCCTTGGCCAGACCGGAGAGCTGGTTGGGCGCGATCATCATGGCGAGCTGACCCGCGCAGAACAGATCCTGCAGCGCATAGCGGGTCTCGGTCGCGGGGTCGGTGTTGGTGTAGCCGGCATTAATCAGGCCGATGGCATACTCAATGGCCTCGACGTTCTCCGCGCTGTTCAGCGTCCAGTTGCCGTCCTCGTCCACAAAGCCGCCGCCGTTGTTCCAGGTATAGTAAGCGAACGCAGCCTGGCCTTCGTCGGTGGTCATGTCGATGCCCCAGGGATAAATGTTGGAGTCATACTCCTTGAGCGCCTTGCAGGCGGCGGTCAGCTCGTCCCAGGTGGTGGGCACTTCCACGCCGGCTGCCTTCAGGATGTCAACATTGTAGTACAGAGCGCGGGCAGAAGCCAGATCGGGGATCGCCCAGACGGTGCCGTCGATCTCGGACTGCTCCAGAAATGCCGGGTACATCTTGTTGTAGGTTTCCTCGGAGACGTAGTCCTTCGCGGGCAGCAGCAGACCGTCAGCCTGATAATCGGCAAAGACGTCGATATTCAGGATATCGGGAGCTTTGTCGTTCGAGATGCGGGTGTTGACCACGGTGGAGATATCGTTCCAGGAGACAACTTCCACGTTCAGGTCAATGTTCTCGTATTCGGCCTCGAACTCCTTGACAAAGTTGTCCCACCACGCAGCGGTGTTCGTACCGTACTGGGCGGCGATGACGTTCAGCTCGACCTTTCCGTCGGAAGCTTTGTCGGAGTTGCCGCAGGCGCCCAGAGCCAGAATCATGGTCAGGGCCAGAAGCAGTGCGACAAATTTCTTCATTTCATTTCCTCCTTAAAAATGATCGTTGCAAGTCTATTTTTGACATAGGCTTATTTTGCATTGTACCTTCTTTTGATATCTTTCGTCAATGGGAAAAGTTCAATTTCTTTAAATCTTTTTAAAAAGTATTTCATATTTTCTGTGCATTTCGGTTTACCGGCAAATAATTCTTGACTTTTTTTATGTGCAGTTTATATAATGAAAAAATAAGAGTGTCCTCTTTATACGGACACATCGTATTGGCTTCTTCCGAAACACGTATTTTAACCGCGGTCTGCTACTCCATTCCAATAGCGCTCCTGCGGCAAAAATAAGGAGGTAACTTCCGCCAGGTCGGCGGTACGGCAGTGTGGAGACCTGTCGCAAAGCCATGGTCGTTTCGCTCCTCCATGGCGAGAAAGGGCTTGCGGAGGCATCCCTTTTACGACCCTGTGCCTATGGCAACTTTGAAGCTGAAAGACGTCAAGAAGATCTATGAGGGCGGCGTCGAAGCGGTTCACGCCTTCAATCTGGATGTCGCCGACAAGGAATTCATCGTTCTGGTCGGCCCCTCCGGCTGCGGCAAATCCACCACCCTGCGCATGATCGCCGGGCTGGAGGAGATTTCCGAGGGCGAGTTCTACATCGACGACGTTCTGATGAACAACGTGGAGCCGAAAGACCGCGATATCGCCATGGTCTTTCAGAGCTACGCTCTGTATCCCCACATGACCGTGTACGAGAACATGGCGTTCGCGCTCAAGCTGCGTAAGCTTCCCAAGGACGAGATCGACAAGCGCGTCCGCGAAGCGGCCGAGATTCTCGATATCACAGAGTATCTGGACCGCAAACCGAAAGCGCTGTCCGGCGGCCAGCGGCAGCGCGTGGCCATCGGCCGCGCCATCGTCCGCGAGCCGA
>ULWX01040350.1_pt1 | contig 13804 bp, 14 predicted proteins | sample 1960851 | NCBI WGS metagenome assembly ULWX01 (sample SAMEA4835826, study PRJEB28245) | human gut metagenome | biome: gut microbiome; material: fecal sample | place: Denmark | collected 2008 | reverse complement strand
GGCGGCGGTACTGCCCGACCCATTGGTATCCACTGTCATGAAAATGGCGGGTATCAGTAATTTTGCTTCCGGCGCCACTTTGGGCAATACCCTGTTTCCGGCAGTCACTGTCATTCTTCTTTTCATGTGCTTCGCCTATGCCGCGTCACGGAAGATTAAAAACGTGGATTTGACCGTACTGATAACGGAGTAAATGTTCTGTCCATGCCTGAAAGACATAGATATGCATACAATATGAGTATTTGCTGTATTTATCATGGAGCAATATAATAAAAAGTAAGTTAAATAAGTTACATGAACGATTTTGGATGTGCCTTTAAATAGCACAGGAAAGGATTGATATGAAAAGACAGATAGAAAAGAAGCACTCTTTTATGCTCATTTTTACCTTTGCCCTCGTCATTGCAATGACTGGCTGTGGCCGCTCCGGCGGCAGTAAGAGGGAAGTGAATACCAGTGCTGCCGCTGCCCCAACGGTCAGTATCAGCCAGGATAGCAGTAACCGTGTGAGAGAAGATGAAACCGATATACGGGAATATCCGGCCGGCGCAGATGCACTGGAAGTGCGCTTTGGTGATGATGGCGAACCATTTATCATGAACCTGGAAGATAACCCAACAGCCACAGCCATCGCAGGTTATGTGGGGACAGCCAGTTGGAGGCTTCCGATTTACCACTATGATGATTATGATGACTGGGAAGTGATGCAGTATTACGATATCCCCAGCCGTTATGAAATCCCTTCCAATGCAGAGACTGTGACTTCGGAGAAGGCAGGCGATGTCTACTATTCCGAACCCAACCGGATAATCCTGTTCTATCAGGATGCGGAAGTGACTGGGGAATATACAAAGGTTGGCACCATAGAATATTCTGAAGCATTCCAGTCCGCTGTGGAGGACAATCCAGTACTGGAGGGGTGGGGCAATAAGATTGTCCATATAGACAGCATTAAATAATGAATGAGGGCGGCGATGATAGATGAAAGATTATTTGATATTTTAGTTGATTCCTTTGGCAAGATTCTGATTCCGGGACTGCTCTGGGCAGAAGTGAGGTGAAGGTAACATTTCAGTTACAGCATTAAATGCGTTGGTTTGGAGAAAGCAGAAGGAGACTGACACCATATGCGTCACAGATTAAAAAAAACAAGCATCCTGTTAATTACACTTGTAGTTGTTGTGACAGGCGCCGCCTGCCTATTTTTCCGGATTAGAACCGGTTTATCCGCCATACAGGTACGGAAGCTGGAAGAAGGGCTTTATTACATGGAGTATAACGGAGATTATGGATTTGACCGGTTTCTGGAACAGGGCGGGGCTTCTTCTGATTGGGAAGTGGCCCGGTTCGTGGGAAAAGATCTATTTAAGGGTCTGGTGATTCCGGGCTTTAAGACAGGTAAATTCGGCTGCAGCACTCTGGCCGCAAGAAATGCAAAAGGCGGAGTGATATATGGCAGGAATTTTGACTGGATGGAGTGTACGGCCATGGTAGTAAAATCAAAACCGGCCCAGGGATATGCTTCTGTATCCACGGTAAATCTGGATTTCCTGGATTTGGGGGAGGAATATAATCCGGATAAAATTCTCTCAAAGGTAATTTCTGCCGCCTCTCTCTATGCGCCGATGGATGGAATCAATGAGAAAGGGCTTTGTGTGGCCGTCCTCATGATAGACGATCCGGATGTCACAAAACAGGATACCGGGAAGCCGGGTATAACGACTACAACAGCGGTTCGCCTGCTTCTGGACAAAGCTGCTGATGTGGAAGAAGCGGTGCGGCTGCTGGGTCAATACGATATGCATGCCTCTGCGGGGATGATGCTTCATCTGGCTCTGACGGACCGGACAGGCCGCTCGGTAGCCGTGGAATATGTAAACAATGAAATGTCAGTGATTGAGACTCCGGTGGTGACTAATTTCTATCTGACACCGGGAGAAAAATATGGAATCGGGTCAGAGCAGTCCCATATAAGGTACGATATGCTGATGACCCGTTTGTCAGAGCAGCCGTACATGAATCTTGAGGACATGAAAGACGCCATGGCCAGTGTGAGTAAAAACAATTTCGGGGAATTCGCGTCCACGGAATGGACCATTGCCTATGACCAGGATACGGGAGAACTGCGATACTATCACCGGGAAAACTACAAAGAGTACGTGACGTTTTCCTTACAGTCAGATACCAGGAACTGATATCCGGTCCCTCAGACAGTACAGTGCCTATATAATGTGGCAGCATGAGTAAAGGAAGGAAACGATGTTGGAGAACTATTTAGTGAGAGGTTTGATTATTGGTATTGTTTTTGGAGTACCCGTCGGCGCTGTTGGTATTTTATCGGTTCAGCGGGCTTTGTCCCAAGGCGCTGCTGCTGGGCTTGTAACCGGTCTTGGCTCTTCCGTGGCTGATGTATTCTATGCCTGTGTTGGGGTATTTGGAATCACAATCATTTCTGACTTCCTGTTGAAACATCAGCACTTCATCTGTACGGCAGGCTGCTTGGTGGTAGTTCTGCTGGGGATTCAATGCTTTCGGAAAAAGAAGGCGGAAAACCCGTCTGCTGTGCTTGAAATGGAACTGGAGGAGGAAGAACAGACGGGAACCCTCCGGTATTATACCTCCTGTTTCCTGTCCTCTTTTGTCATTGCAATCACCAACCCGGCGGCCGTCCTATCCTTTATGGTGGTATTCTCCATGTTCCGCGTGGGAGGAACCGAGTCATTAGAAGAGAATATCCAGCTGGTATCCGGAATCTTTTGCGGAACCTGCTTTTGGTGGCTGCTGATTGCGATTGTGGGAAGCCGGATTCGGGAGCGGGTAACAGACCGGTTTTATCTGAAGCTGAACCGCATATTTGGAATCCTAATGGTATTGTTCGGCGCCGGAGTTGGAATACGTGCATGGATGATTTGATTTTATCTCACTTATAATAATCTGACTGAGGTTGCGGGTTATTTTCAGTCCTGTACATTGTACATAAAGGCGGTTCCTGTTTTATAATAATCCCCCATTTATTTAGGATACCATACAAATCCCATTGGAATCCGCCTGATGTGCAGGATTGAAAATAACCCGCAATCATCCTATGTGATAGAGGCTTCATTCAGCCGGAGAATCAAGATATATCAGGAGAAGACGGGAAATGACAATTAAGCAGAAAATTAAACTATCTAATGTAATGATGGCGTTGATACCAATTTTATTAACAGCGCTTATTGTTGCGGTCTGTATCAATACATCGCTGGGGAGTTACTGGTATACACTGGAGACTATGTATAAGGATGAAAACGGAATCCAGTCAGCCCAGAGCCTCATTTATACCTATCAGCAGGAGCTGTGGGAAAATAACTGGGGGGAGGGCGTGCACACAGAGCTTTCAGAAGGAATCAGGAAGAATGAGAAGATGAATCATTTGGAGGAAAAACTGTCCAAGATGGGGTATCATTTTCTGATTCGGAAAAATGGGAACGAGATTTATTCCAATATTTCGCCGGAGGAGATGGAAAAAGCGCAGTCTGTTGCCGGCACTGCCATCGAATCTGCGAAAACCCTGACTGCCAGTTACCATGATGTATCCGTAATCAAGCATACATTCTTCCACGGAGAGAAAGCATTTTCCATAATAGCGGTTCACAGCGGGGAGACAGACCAGGAGGTTATCTCTTACCTGCAGAATTATATCCTTAAATATATCCTGGGATTTGTCATATCCTTCCTCGTCCTAACCATATTGGTCAATATTGTTTTATCCTATTGGATTTCCAAAAGTGTCCTGGTCCCATTAAAAAAGCTAAGCCGTGGTACAAATGAAATCAAGGAAGGTAATCTGGATACGGTTATTGATTATAACAAACAGGATGAGTTTGGAGAGGTGTGCCGGGATTTTGATGAGATGCGGGTGCATTTAAAAGAATCTGTGGAACAGCGGCTAAAGGATGAACAGCGCAAGAAGGACTTGATTATTGGAATCTCCCATGACCTGCGGACTCCGCTTACCTCCATCAGCGGATATCTGGACGGACTCATGGAGGGGATTGCCAACACGCCGGAAAAGAGGCAGCGGTATCTGGCAGCTATTAAGACAAGAACCGGTGATTTATCCCGTCTGGTTGAGAGCCTCTCTGAATATAACCGTCTGGACAGCAGCAGCTACCACTATCACCTGGAACCAGGGGATTTAAAAGGATTTATTGAGAATTATCTGGTTTCTTATAAGGAGGAAGCAAGGCAGAACCATGTGGAGTTCCAGTTGATTGGGAATGAGAATTCTTATCCTGTTCTTTTTGATAAAGATGAGATGAAGCGGGTACTGGATAACCTGTTTACCAATACCATCCGTTACCGCAAGGAACCCTGCAGCAAGGTAATCATATCATTAAAACGGATTGAGCGCAGCACAGTGGTGGAATTTGTTTTTTCTGATAACGGCCCCGGGGTACCGGAGGAAAGCCTGGACCGTATCTTTGAAAGCTTCTACCGGGTGGACGGGGCAAGAAGCAATACCGGCGAAGGGAGTGGAATCGGCCTGGCTGTTGTAAAAGAAATTATTATGGGACACAGGGGAATTGTCCATGCAGAGAATCATGGGGGCCTGGCAATCATCATTCACCTGCCGGCGTATTCCGCCGAACGAAAGTGAGGGGGACGCCGCTATTGTGCCAGGTGTAGGCGAGGGGAATAACGAGACAGAGGAGATACAAGATGAGCAAAGTTTTAATTGTTGAGGATGATGAACTGATTGCAGAACTGGAGAGGGACTATCTGGAGGCAGGCGGATTTGAGGTGGAGCTGGTTTTCGATGGGAGGGAAGGGCTGAACCGGGCGCTGGCCGGAGGGTGGGACGCATTGATTCTGGATGTGATGCTGCCTGGACGAAATGGATTTGATGTGTGCCGGGAGGTACGCAAGAATCTGGATCTTCCGGTATTGATGGTTACAGCCAAAAAAGAAGATGTAGACAAAATCAGAGGACTGGGGCTGGGAGCGGATGATTATCTGGTGAAGCCGTTTAGCCCGGCTGAACTGGTGGCCAGGGTGAAATCTCATATCCAGATTCATGAAAGACTTTTGGAACACCGGGAACAGCAGAAGGACTTAGGGATACAGGTAAAAAATCTTCTGATTCTTCCGAAAGCAAGGCGGGTTTACTTAAATGGTGATGAGATGAGCCTTGCGAATAAGGAATTTGAGCTGCTTTTGTTCATGGCACAGAATCCGAATATTGTATTTTCCAAAGATACACTGTTTGACCGGATTTGGGGAATGGATGCAGCAGGGAACACTGCAACGGTAACGGTACATGTCAACCGTCTGCGGGAAAAACTGGAGAAAGATGAGGCATCTCAGCAGTTCATCGAAACTGTGTGGGGCGCCGGATACCGGTTTAAAGTAGAATAGGGTACATACCCATCATTACTTTGGCAGATAGAATCGGCTTTCAGGAGGACAATTATGAAGAAATGCTATCTCACGGCGGCTGCTATCCTGCTGTGCATATTGAGCGGATGCGGAAAAAATATGAGCAATGGGACAGAGACAACGGCAGCTGATAAGAATATGACAAATCCGGTTCAGGCTGTGTCTGCCGCTGCGGTTTTACCAGACGGTACCGGGACAGAAGACCGGACCGGAGAAACAGGAGATAAATCGCCTGCGGTGTACGTGACAACGGATATCAGTCCGGAAGGGTTGAAAAAGGTTTATGATGCTCTCGGCAGAAATCTAACCGGCAACGTGGCAGTGAAACTCAGTACTGGGGAAGCAGGCGGGAATTACTACCTGTCGCCGGATTTAATTAAGAATCTGGTTCAAGGGGTAAACGGAACTATTGTGGAGTGCAATACTGCTTATGGCGGCTCCCGTTCCAGTACGGCCATGCACAGGCAGGTGGCGGAGGATCATGGATTTACAGCTATTGCAAAGGTGGATATCATGGACGAGAACGGTTCTATGAGCATTCCGGTGACCGGAGGCAAAAATCTGACTGAGGATCTTGTGGGTGAAAATCTGAAGAACTATGATTCCATGATGGTACTGTCTCATTTTAAGGGACATTCCATGGGTGGCTTTGGCGGCGCTGTAAAAAACATCTCCATTGGCATCGGTTCTGCTGAGGGGAAATTGCTGATACACAGCGGAGGGAAAAGCCGGAGTTCCTGGGGAGGCGCTACGCAGGAGCAGTTTCTGGAGTCCATGGCGGAGGCGGCCGGAGCGGTGATTGATTACATGGGTGAGGAAAATATGCTTTATATCAGTGTGATGAACAACCTGTCTGTGGACTGCGACTGTGACAGCAGCCCGGCGGAACCAGATATGCATGATATTGGGATTCTGGCCTCACTTGACCCGGTTGCCCTTGACCAGGCATGTGTGGATCTGGTCTATGAGGCGCCGGACGGGGATTCTCTGATTCGCAGGATTGAGTCCAGGAATGGAATCCACACACTGGAGCATGCAGAAAACATTGGCGTGGGCAGCCGTGGTTATGAACTGATTTCCGTGGATTTCACGGTATCACAGTAGAGATATGTACTTTTATAACTCTATATGCTCCAATACACAAATGAGACGTAAGCTGATAATGAAAGCCACACGTCTCATTTTCTCTATGCTAACCGTGATGATTACTCAGAATAACCATGAAAGGTCTCCTGTACTTTGCTTAAAAAGCGTTCTGCTGCTCCGGAAAAGAGCTGGTATTTTTTCCACACGATATTCAGATGGGATTCCATACGTGGTTCCAGCGGGCGAAAACAGAGGCGGCTTTCTTCCGAGGTGTTGACCAGCTTGTCCAGGCAAAGGGCAAAGCCCATCCCCTCATCTACCATGAGAGAAGCATTATAGACCAGGTTATAGGTGGCAACAATGTTAAGCTTCTCATAGTTTGTTCCCAGCCACCCGGAAAATATATTGCTTGTCAGGGTCTGGCGGGAGGTAATAATGGGGATATCAAGTAAATCCTTTGATCGAATGGTGGTCTGAGCTGCAAGGGGGCTGTCCTTTGGCATCAATAGGCCCCAGGTATCTGTGGCAGGCAGTCTGATATAGTCATATTTTTTCATGTCTGCAGGCTCAATGAGAATGCCGAAATCCAATAGTCCCTTATCCAGCCGTTCCGTCACATCATCCGCATTGCCGCTAAATAAATGGTATCGAATCTGGGGGCAGGACTTCTGCAAATCCGTGGCAATTCTGGCGATATGACGCATGGCGTCCGTCTCCCCGCCTCCGATATAGATATCTCCCCCCACAGCTTCATCCGGCGCCATCAGCTCAGCCTCAGTTTTCTCCACCAAATCCAAAATTTCGGTTGCCCGCTTGCGTAAAAGCATTCCTTCTTCTGTAAGGGTAATCCTTCGATTTCCCCGGATTAACAGCTTCTTACCAATTTCCTCTTCCAAATCCATCAACTGCCGAGACAGTGTGGGCTGTGTCATATGAAGGGACTCTGCCGCGCCGGATATGCTTTCCTCTCTGGTCACAGCCAGAAAATAACGTAAAACACGTATGTCCAATCTGATTCCTCCTCCTGGTGCACTGATTCATTTGTTTGCTTGTAACCAGATTATAGTCCAATATGATATGCCTGTCAAGTATGGCGAATTATTTAATATAAGTATTTGATATATGTATGATTTGGAAGTACAATTAGCGATATCAAAGAAACGAGGTGTATGAATTGAATAAAAAAAATGAAGGCAGAACAGATCATTTGATGGGGACAATGCCGGTTCCCCTGTTAATTGTAAAGACCTCCATTCCTCTGATTATATCGCTGCTAGTAAACAATCTCTATAATCTGGTAGACAGTATTTTTGTTTCCCGTGTCAATGAAGACGCCTTGACCGGAATTTCACTGGCGGCTCCGCTTCAGATGATTATGATATCCCTTGGCTGCGGTCTGGCCGTGGGGCTGAACGCCCTGGTCTCAAAGGCAATGGGGGAGAAAAAGCAGGATGAGGTTAAAAAGGCGGTATCAGCCGCCATTGTTATGGCGTTTGGAGCATATCTGATGAACGCGGTGGTATGCTTGCTGGTAGCGGTTCCTTATTTCAGATGGCAGGCAGGGGGGAATGAGCGTATTGCACAATATGGAATTGCTTATATACGGATTTGCATGCTGTTTTCCTTTGGGCAGATGATACAGTGGGTATTTGACCGGTTATTAATCGCAACGGGAAAGTCAACGCTTTTTCTTGCCACCCTTGGAACTGCCTCCGTTGTAAACCTGATTCTGGATCCCATCCTGATATTTGGATATTTTGGATTCCCGGCCATGGGAACCGCGGGGGCAGCCATTGCTACGGTAACCGGACAGCTGGCTGGCGGACTTTTGGGAATTTGCTTGAATAGAAAGAGAAATAAAGAAATTCCTGTCCATTTTACTCTGCAAATTTCAAAAAGACATGTAGTGAATATACTGAAGGTCGGAATTCCAACTGCTATTATGCAGGGGATTATGTCGGTCATGGGGATTTTTATTAATACCATTCTGTATCAATTTTCTTCGACCGTAGTAGCAATTTACGGAATCCTGTTGAAAGTACAGAATATAGCGCAAATTTGCGTTCAGGGAATGAATAACAGCCTGATTCCGATTATCGCCTACAATTATGGGGCAAAGAAAGAAAAGAGGATTTACGAAACAATCCGGTGCGCCTTTGTGTTTGCGGTTATGATTATGACTGTAGTTGTAATTCTCCTTGAACTGATTCCGGAACAAATCCTTCTTTTGTTTGATGCTTCCGAACAAATGCTGCGGTTTGGCATTCCCGCAGTAAGGATTATGTCACTCAGTTTCTTCGTATCCTGCATTGGTATTATTTTTGCAGCCATATTCCAGGGGTTTGGGAATGGAAACTACAGTATGTATCTTGCATTTATGCGTCAGGTGATTTTACTGGTTCCAATCCTGCTGGCCGGTGCATATATGAATAATCTGACGGTAATCTGGTTTGGTTTTGTGATAGCCGAAGTGCTGTCCATTCCATTTGGTATACTGTTATACCAAAAAAATAAAAGGACGTTGAAATATGCCTTATAAGTATAGATGGATATGTAATATAAGTATTTGATATTGCATACCCCTTGAATTATAATCAGGCTGAGAGAGGTGATATATATGGCGGACTATATTAAAGATACCGGAGCAGTTGTACAAAACCTGAAGGACGCGGGATGTGACGAGGATGTGGTAGAGGAGTTTATGGAGCTGGCAGAAGCTGGAGAGAGGAAACGGCTGTTTAAACTCCTGGAGAGGCAGAGAAGGCTGCTGCTGGATAGTGTTCACAGCAGAGAAAAGCAGATTGACTGTCTGGATTATCTGGTATTCCAGATAAGAAAAGAAACACAGGAAAAGTAATTTCTGCAAGGAAACAGAAACTCACCTGAAACATATAGACAGGTGCGCTAAATGAGAGGAGGACAAATATGTTAGGAAATTTCAGTTATTCCAACCCAACAAAATTATATTTTGGTGAGGACTCTTTAAAAGCTCTGAATGAAGAACTTCCCAAATATGGTGAAAAAGTTTTGCTGGTGTATGGCAGCGGCTCCATTAAAAAGAATGGAATCTACGAACAGATTATTCAGATTCTAGCGGATAACGGAAAAAATGTCAGCGAGGTGTCTGGAGTTATGCCGAATCCCACCGTGGAAAAGTTGTATGAGGGCTGTAGGATTGCCAGAGAAAACCTGGTTGATTTGATTTTGGCCGTTGGAGGCGGATCTTGCTGTGACTATGCAAAGGCTGTTTCCGTTTCAGCCTATTGCGAGGAAGATCCCTGGGAAAAATACTTTGCACGAATGGAAGATGTCAGCAACCCGATTATTCCTGTGGGCTGCGTGCTGACCATGGTGGGAACCGGATCGGAGATGAACGGCGGTTCTGTAATCACGAATCATAAAGAAAAAATGAAGATTGGTCATATTTTCGGAGATTATGTTTTTCCTAGATTTTCAATCCTGAATCCGGTCTATACCTTTACATTGCCGGAGTACCAGATGGTTGCCGGGTTTTATGATATCATGAACCATATCACAGAACAGTATTTCTCCGGTACGGACGATAATACGTCCGATTACATTATGGAAGGTCTGCTGAAATCCCTGATTCACAGTTCCAGAATTGCTAAAAAGGATCCCCTCAACTATGAGGCCCGCAGCAATATCATGTGGATTGCTACCTGGGCGCTTAATACGCTGGTTGCCTGCGGAAAAACCACTGACTGGATGGTGCATATGATTGGACAGGCCATCGGCGCACATACTGATGCAACCCATGGCATGACGCTTTCTGCTGTATCCATGGCATATTACCGTCATATCTGTCCTTATGGTCTTGAAAAGTTTAAACGTTTTGCAGTCAATGTGTGGGACGTAAATCCCCAGGGAAAGACAGACGCAGAAGTTGCCGAAGAAGGGCTGGGCCGTATGGAGGCATATATGAAGGAACTGGGTCTTGTCATGAATATCAAAGAACTGGGGGTTACGGAAGACATGCTGGAGAGCATTGCCGACAGTACAATCCTGTTCCAGACAGATTATAAACCACTTACCCATGAGGATGTGGTTCAGATTCTGCGAGAGAGTGTACGACCAGATGGAGATTATCCCCTTTGATAAATTAGAGAGTTTCTTTATGGAAGCGTTTCAGTAAATACTATTACAGATGGAAAGGGATTCAAAATGAAGAGAATCAAAATAAAAAAATATATTATGGTACTCACGGCAGTAATTGGGCTTACGGCAGCAGTTCCCGGAGCAGCCGGTGCGGCAACGACAGGAGAGAATGCGGCAGCTTCTCAGCTGGAAGTACGCTTTGGCGATAATGGAGCCGCTTTTACCATGAAGCTTGAGGATAATGATACCGCTGCGGCAATCAAAAAACATGTGGGCACCGCGGACTGGCGTCTTCCGATTTATCACTATGATGACTATGACCACTGGGAAGAAATGCAGTATTACGATATATCCCGCCGGTATGAGATTCCCTCTGATAATGCCAAAACAGTGGCCTCAGAAAAAGCAGGCGAGGTGTACTATTCCCACCCAAACAGAATCATTCTGTTCTATGAGGATGCAGAAGTTACCGGAGAATATACAAAGATAGGGGAAATCGAGGCTACCGATGATTTCAAAAAAGCGGTTAAGGATAACCCGGTGTTAAGGGGCTGGGGGAATAAGATTGTTCAGATAAAAAATATCAAATAATCTTTTATATGACGCAAATATAATGTAGGAATCACAAATATTTGCTTCCCACAGATGGAATATAGGCAGAAGATGGATTAGAAGATGCATAGCAGTACACATGCCTTTAAGGTATATACAGGTATTTAATATAGGTATTTGATATTAGAAGTATGATGACTTATAATGAAATCAAAGGAAAGGGATTACAGCAGACGGTACATAACATCTTATCAAGTTTAATACAAACCAAGAAAAATATCCAGGTAAAGGAGAATAAGAAAATGAGTAAAAGAATCTTAGTTATTTCCACCAGCCCGCGTATGGGAGGAAATTCAGAAACACTGGCAGATGAATTTATAAAGGGAGCAAAGGAAGCCGGCCATGAGACAGAGAAGGTCTGTCTTTATGATAAAACAATCAAGTTCTGCAAAGGCTGCCTGGCCTGCCAGGAGACAGAAGCATGTATTCTTCACGATGACGCATCAGCAATTGTGGACCGGATGCGGCAGGCAGATGCAGTGGTATTTGCAACGCCGGTGTATTTTTATGAAATGTCCGGCCAGTTGAAAACATTTCTGGACCGTACCAATCCACTGTTCCCGGGAGAATATTCATTCCGTGATATTTACCTTCTGGCAACCTCCGCAGATGAGGCGGAAAGTTCCATGGACGGTGCAGTAAAAGGTATTGAAGGCTGGATCAGCTGCTTTGAACTTGCACGTTTAGCCGGAGTTGTACGCGGTACAGGGGCTGATAAAAAGGGAGATATTAGGCGGCTTCCGGAGACACTTACAGCTGCTTATGAGATGGGAAAGAACGTTTAAATGATTGGATACCGGGGAGCTGAAAATATGAAGAATGCTCCGTTAGGTGTATGTCTGGCGATTTCTCTGGTTTTAACATCATGCGGGGCTGGAAAAGGTATTGCAACACCAGAGAAAGCCAGAAGCCAGACATCGGCCGTTGTAACAATGACAGATAGCAGAGGGGATGCCGAGGAGACGATTCCTGGAATTCAGAAAACAGACCTTGATACAAAGGCACTTGACATAGAGAAAACAGAAGAATTGCTGACGGTAAATCTGTCTGTTGGAGGCAGCGTATTTCAGGCAAAGCTATACAATCATGCCGCTGCAAGGGAACTGGTGAGCCGGCTGCCCTTGGAGCTGGATATGAGCGAGCTTCATGGCAATGAAAAGTATTACTATCTTACGGAAGGACTCCCAACAGACCCGGAATTCCCGGGAAGCATCCGTACCGGTGACCTTATGCTCTATGGGTCTGATTGCCTGGTGCTGTTTTATGAGGATTTTCAGTCCTCCTTCAGCTATACGCGGCTGGGTTATCTGGAGAATCCGGCAGGATTATCAGACGCTGTCGGAACCGGAAGTGTAACAGTGACCTTTGAATTGCCGGAGAATGCCAGATAGCTTGGAATACCGTTTTATCTAACTATACTAAATAATGTCCGGAATTACATATAAAAGAATCCGCGGCAGCCACATCAGAAAGGAAATAGTAAATTATGAGAGAGATTACACAGGAGTATTTAACCGGGGAGAGGGCTTTGTTCCAGGGAGAAAATTTAAAGATTACCGATACCACCTTTGCAGACGGGGAGTCTCCTTTAAAAGAGAGCAGCAACATTGAGCTGTACCGCAGTATGTTTAAGTGGAAATATCCGCTGTGGTACAGCCGCGATATCAAACTGGAGGATTGTGTCCTTTTTGAGATGGGGCGTGCGGGAATCTGGTATACGGAACATATCTCAATGAAAAACTGTATTATTGAAGCCCCAAAGAATTTCCGCCGTACAACCGGGATTGATTTAGAACAGGTAACCATGCCGAACGCAGGAGAAACCCTCTGGAACTGCAATCAGATTAAAATGAGACAGGTGTCGGCAAAGGGTGATTACTTTGCCATGAACAGCAGCAACCTATACATTGACGGCTTTGAGCTGGTGGGCAATTACTCCTTCGATGGTGTGAAGAATATGGAAATCCATCATGCAAGGCTGCTTTCCAAGGACGCCTTCTGGAACAGTGAGAACGTGACCATATATGATTCCTTCATTTCCGGTGAATACCTGGGCTGGAACGCAAAGAACCTTACCCTCATTAATTGTACCATTGAAAGCAACCAGGGCATGTGCTATATTGAGAACCTGATAATGAAGAACTGCAGGCTGTTAAACACCACATTGGCCTTTGAGTATTCCACGGTAGATGCGGACGTTGTAAATACCATTGACAGCGTGTGTAATCCCTCCGGAGGCAAAATCCAGGCTGAGGATATCAAAGAACTGATTATGGACGCATCCAAAGTTGATGTGACAAAAACGGTTATCCGGACGGCAGTATTAAATCCGGCGTTAAAGGAGGCAGTATAAAATGGCATACCATTTCGATGCGCCGACCAACCGGCGGGGAACGAATTCCTTGAAGTGGGATATCCCGGAACAGGAACTGCCCATGTGGGTGGCGGATATGGATTTTGAGACGGCGCCGGGAATCCGGGAAGCCCTGAGAAAACGGGTGGAGCATGGGATTTTTGGTTATACCGTTGTGCCGGACGCCTGGCGGGAGGCGGTGGCCGGCTGGTGGGAGCG
>ULWX01051756.1_pt1 | contig 13896 bp, 16 predicted proteins | sample 1960851 | NCBI WGS metagenome assembly ULWX01 (sample SAMEA4835826, study PRJEB28245) | human gut metagenome | biome: gut microbiome; material: fecal sample | place: Denmark | collected 2008 | reverse complement strand
GCGTCGCTCAGGCGCCCGCCGCAGAGTATCTGCCCCTTCCACAGCGCGCCGAGCAACTCCTTCATTCTCAGCGGCTCCGCGGAAAAGGGTGCGTTTAAAAGCCCGCCCTTCTCCGCCGGAACGGGCAGCACAACGCAGTCCGCCCCATACACGCAGCCCTGCAAGCAGCCCGCCTTCACCGCCTCCTCCGGCAGCGCCGAGCGCTCGAGCGCGAAGCTATGTACCTTGTGTCCGTCCCGCAAAAGCGCCGCGCACAGCAGCGCCGAGCGCCGGTCCCCGCCTATTACGGCAAATTTCACACCTGCATCACCTCCGTTTCCATTCTATTCTGTTGGACATGGGGCGGTTCTTGTGTTAGAATAAGACGATTTTTGATTACACGGGGGATTAACCATGAGCAGAGCTGACGAAATATTCATTCAAAATTGCAGAGACATTCTTGATAACGGCGTGTGGGATACGGATTTGGAGGTTCGCCCGCGCTGGGAGGACGGCACACCCGCGCACACGGTGAAGAAATTCGGCATAGTCAACCGCTATGACCTGTCGAAGGAGTTCCCGATTCTTACCATCCGCCGCACCTTCTGGAAGTCCGCCATTGACGAGCTTTTGTGGATATGGCAGGCCAAGAGCAACAATGTAAACGAGCTGCGCACCCGCGTGTGGGACGCCTGGGCAGACGAGACCGGCTCCATCGGCAAGGCCTACGGGTACCAGCTGGGCGTGAAGCACCACTACCCGCAGGGGGACATGGACCAGGTGGACCGGGTGCTGTGGCAGCTTAAAAACGAGCCCGCCTCCCGCCGGATAATGACCAATATCTACACCTTTTCCGATCTTTCGGAGATGGCGCTCTACCCCTGCGCCTACTCTATGACCTTCAATGTCAGCGGCAATAAGCTCAACGCCATTTTGAACCAGCGCTCGCAGGATATGCTCGCGGCGAACAACTGGAACGTGGTGCAGTATTCTGTGCTGACGATGATGATGGCGCAGGTCTCCGGGCTTGAGGCCGGGGAGCTTGTGCACGTGATAGCCGACGCGCATATCTACGACAGGCACGTTCCCGCCATTGAGCAGATCATCAAAAACGAGCCGAAGCCGGCTCCGCGCTTTATTGTCGACCCCACGGTGGACGATTTTTATAAGTTCACGCGCGACAGCTTCAGCATTGAGGGCTATGAGTACAGCGAGTTTGAGGGAAAAATCCCTGTCGCGCTGTAAGGAGGCGTTTTACAATGGAAGCAATAGTTGCGGTGTATGCCGACTGGGGCATCGGCGCAAGGGGCACGCAGCCCGTGGTGCTCAAGGCCGACCGGGCGCATTTCCGGGCCGTGACGGACGGCGCGGCGGTGATAGTCGGGCGCAGGACGCTGGAGGATTTTCCCGGCGGCAGGCCCCTCAAAAACCGCTCGAACATCGTTGTCACGCGGCAGAACATCAGTGTTGAGGGCGCGCAGGTCGCGCACAGTGTGGACGAGGCGCTCAGCCTCGCCGGGGAGTACCCGCGCTGCCTCGTCATCGGCGGGGCGAGCGTGTATCGGGACTTTTTCCCGTATGTGGACACCGTGCACATAACGAAAATTGACCTGACCCCCGAGTCCGACAGCTTTTTCCCGAACCTTGACGCCCTGCCCGACTGGCATTGCGCCGAGACAGGCCCGTGGCAGGAGGAGGACGGGATAAGGTACTGCTTCTGCACGTATAAGAAGAAATGAACAAAAGCCAAGTCTCAAATTGAGACTTGGCTTTTGTTAACTCAATGCAGTGCAATTTAATCCACCGCCGCACCTATCTTGGCGCCCCCTCTGGCTGCGCCCGCAGGCGCGTTTCGGAGCGCAACCGCCGCTTTGCCGCGGCTCTTGGCGCGGAGATGGGAGCTGGTACGGCACAGCCGTGACTGAGGGGGGCGGAGCGGTGGAATTAACGCCCCCCTATTGGCTCGCGAAGCTCGCCATTTCCCCCTCGAGGGGGAAGCAAGTGGGCGCAGCAATTTATTTCAACAATTCATCGTAGGTTGTACCAAGGGCATCACGAATACCGCGAAGCTGTTCTGCTTGTATATGCTGTATTCCTCGCTCAATCTTTACCAGCGTTTCACGGGTCATCTCCACGCCCTCAAGTTGCAGCAAGCGGACAAGTTCTGTTTGCCCAAGACCTTTTTCCAATCTGATTCTGCGAATATTTTGGCCTATGTGAATTTTGTCCTGCTTTATCTTCTGCGTCTCCATATCCAGCCTCCACATATGAACCAGTATTAGTCCATTTATGTATTGATAATAGAGACTACCGGTGTTATTATGGGACTAATACTGGTCCATATGCGGGAAAGGGAGGGCATTGGAATGAAAAAAGTTTCACTTGACTTAGATGATTATTTGTTTGAGTTTTATAAGAAGGTCGGAGAGAACTCAGGAGGATTGCCTCCCGAAACAGTCATGGCAGACGCACTGTTCAAATTCGCGGGAGAGTTGTCCATGAAAGTTCTGAATAATAAAAATCCTATGCAAAGATCCAATCAAAAATAAGTGGAATTAAGTGGCTGTTTTGTACCACCACGAAAGAGACAATATCAACTTTCACTTGGTGTCAAGAGAAAGTTGCAAAGAGAGACACTTAGGAGGGGAAGATTGCGTCAAAAGAAGCTAACTGCATTTCATTTACCGTTGACACGGGAAATTACATATCCGTTAGCTCCTTTTTCCTTTCAAAATCATGACCCGGCTATGCCGGGTCATGATTTTGTGTAAACGGTAGCGAACCACCCTAATTGAAACGAGTAAAGAGGAGTGCCTCTTTACAATCTCCCGTGCAGAGCGGGAGATTAAGCGGAAAGTTAAAATTGCTGTTTGTTTAGGAGAATAAGAGAGCAGATTTGCACAATTTCAAGGCTCCCTTGTGTAAAGGGAGCTGGCGCGGAGCGCCTGAGGGATTGTGAATGTGCTATTTTTTGAGCAGTGAAGTTAATCACAGCACGGGTAACGACCCCTCCGGTTTGCGCAAAGCGCAAACCACCTCCCCTTACGCAGGGGAGGCAAGGGATGGCTGCGCCGCGTTCACTTCACCAGTACCGCGCCGGGGTAATAGTGGGCGAGGATTTCAGCGTAATCCGCGCCGGATTTGGCCATGACGTTTGCACCGTACTGGCTCATGCCGACGCCGTGGCCGAAGCCGGTGACGGTGAAGATGAAGCGCCCGCCGGTGTATTCAAGGGTGAAGGCCGTGGAGCGCAGGGAGAAGAGGCTGCGCAGCTCTGTGCCCTTTATCTGCACTCCGCCAAGCTCCGCGCTCTCAACGCGGCCGCTCCCGTCGCGGGTAATTTCGCCTATCCACTCCGCCTCGTCGCCGGAGAAATCCGCGTCCGGGCAGGCGGAGAGCACGGTGTCCCTAAAATCCAGCGGCGCGCAGTCAAGGCGGCTTATGTAGTTGGGCACGTCCTCGGCCGTCTCGGGGCTGTCCACGCTGACAAGATACGGCCGCGGATTCCAGACCGCGCCGCAGTCCTCGGTCTTTCCGGCGGAGGAGGAGTGAAACGCGGCAAAGACCGGCGCGCCCTCATAGGCGAGGTATTGCCCGCCGGTATCACTGACGGCGGCTTGGAGCTTTTCAAGGTTCTTATCAAAATCCGCGCCCCAGTTCTCGCGCATTTTTTCCTGACTTATCCACGCCTGACAGCAGCCAAAATCGGCGCAGACCTGGGCGCTGCCGTGCTTGTCCCCGGCGGCGCAGTACATGGCGTAGGTCCGGGCGGCCACCGCCTGCGCCTTCAGCGCCTCTGGCTCAAAGCCCGCCGGCATCTCCGCCGCGAGCACGCCGAGGACATACTCGTCCATGCTCATTTTCTGCTCCGTCCCGTCACCGAGCAGCAGGACTATCTCCTCCGGGGCGGGGGTTTCCGCCGCTGTGGGCACAATGGCGGGGCTTGTCTCTGGCGGGATGCTCTCCTCCGGGAGCGTACCCGGCTGCGGCGGCGCGGGGAGCGGCTCACTCTCCGCCGACAGGGCGCTTTCCACCGGCGCGCTCTCCACCGGCGCGGCCTCCGATTGGCCGCGAAGCTGCATAAAGGGCACAAAAAAGGTGATAAACAGGGCGGTATAGGCTAACAAAACAGTTCTTTTCACGGGATTGACCTCCGTTTTCGGGCTGCCGCACTTGACGGCATTTGTAAAAAAGTATAAAATCAACCATATATCTGCGGCGGCTGTCCGCCTACACTATTGATATTGGAACGGATTTGAAATTATGCAGGATTATATCGACAGAGAAGAGGACCTGCGCCAGCAGGCCATCGAGGAGCATAAGCGCAAAATGGCGGAGGATCAGGCCCGCCTTCAGCACCGGAACAGGTGCATTGCCTCCTGCTGCTATGTGGTGGGCGGCGGCGCTTTCGGCGTGTTTATCCGCTGGCTCCAGGTGCAGACCGCCTTCACCGAGGACGGCCTTGCCAACAAAAGCGCGTTTAACCTCCTGCTGCCCATATTCGTGCTGGGCTGCATCTACGCTTTTCGCCGGCTTTTGAAGCAGCGGGAGCGGGAGGGCTTTGTCCTGCCGGAGGATTTTCAGAGCGCGCTTGTCAACCGCGGGCTGATTTTCACGGTGCTCCGCTGGGCTGTCGGCGGGATAATGTGCATCGGCGCGCTGCTGCTTTTCAGCGAGAGCGCCACGGATAAAAACACCGAAATGGTGAAGGTCCTGGCGGCCACGGCGTTTTTGAGCGGCGTTTCTTACCCCCTGCTGCTCACGGTTGCCAGCCGCGAGGGGCGCAGGCCATATTTCTGCCGGCTTTATGCCACGATGCCGATTGTGATGTTCAGCGTGTGGCTTGTCGTCTGCTACAAGACCAACGCCATCAACAGCGAGGGCTGGTCCTTTGTTGTGGAGCTGCTGGCGATAATCGCGGCGCTGCTGGCCTTCTTCCGCATGGCGGGCTTTGCCTTCGGCGTTGCGGACACGAAAAAGAGCATGTTCTACGCGATGTTCGGCGGCACGATGTGCATTATGGCCCTGGCCGACGAGCGGCACACCGGTATGCAGATCATTTTCCTCGCCGCGGCCATGATGCTGACCTTGTACGGCGCTATAATGACCAACAACTTCCGCGTAAAAAAGAAGGAAGCGGCGCCCCCTCCGGACGATGGCTTCGAGCGGCTTTGATGAGGAGCGTCTTCCCGAGACGGAGGAGACTATCCATGCGCTCAAGGGTGCGTCCGGCTCTCTGTCGTTTACGCCGCTGTTCGAGGCTTATTCCGAGGCCATGCGCCTCCTGCGGGAGAATCAGCCACGGCAGGCAGAATCTGTCATTAAGGAGCTTGAGCCGCTCAAGAACGATATTGTAAGCTGCATAGACAAATACTCGGCCTGACAACCGGGACTGAAAGGAGATGCGGAAGCGATGGAAGAAAAAAAGACGAACCGGACAAACACGATAAAGCTGCTGGGCGGCTTTGCCTTGGCGGTTATTGTCAGCATCTTTGTCTTTATATTTCTCACAAAATATATGTCGCATCGGTCGGAGGAGACGCTCAGTGAAGTCAGCAACATCTACATGTCTGAGATAAACCACCAGATAAAAGAGAAGTTCAGCACGGTCACAAATGTCCGTCTGCTCCAGCTTCAGGGGCTTTATAAGCGCACGCCGCCGGACGCCAAAATGAGCCGCGAGCAGCTGCTCGACGAGCTGCGCATCAGCGCCGAGGTGCGCGAATTTTCCTCGCTTGCCTTTGTTTCACGCAGCGGAACTTTGGAAACGGTTTACGGTGACGGGCTGAGCGTCGATATGGAGCAGATATTCAGCAGCCTTGAAGAAAATAACAGTATTCTTTCCCGCAGACACAATCCAAAGGGCGAGGTGGAGCTTGTTCTCGGACTGCCCGCCGAATATAAGATGAACAGCGGAGAGACCAGCGACGCTATTATAATGAGCATACCCATGGAGTATCTGGACGAGGCGCTGTTCCTGGCCGATACCGAATCGGGGACGAAATTTCGCATAATCGACGATCAGCAGCACTTTGTCACAAACGATGGTGATTTCCTCGCATATATGCTGGAGAATTACCAGCCGGCCGGCAACGAAACGGTGGAGAGCTTTATCGGTAAGCTGACCGAGAGGATGGAAAATCATGAGCCATTTTTTGGCGTCCTTCTTCAGAACGGCGTTGACACGCACATTTATTGCTCGCCCATTGAGGGCAACTCCAACTGGTATCTTATCTCAGCTATGCCGGAGACTGTGTTGAGCCAGGCCATAAACGGTCTGGACTATGTCAGAACGAGCATGATGCTGCTGAGCATAGCGATTGTGGTTGTGAGCATGCTGATGGTCTTTATGATGTACTACCGTATGACGCGGCAGCAAATGCAGGCGCTCGCCGAATCCCGTAAGGAGGCTCGGCGCGCAAGTCAGGCCAAGAGCGAGTTCCTCTCCAGCATGAGCCATGATATACGCACGCCAATGAACGCCATAATCGGCATGTCGGAGCTTGCCTCCCGAAATTCCGGCGATCCGGAGGCTGTGGAGGAATACCTCAGGAAGATCCGCATTTCCAGCAAGCACCTGCTGGGGCTTATAAACGATGTGCTGGATATGTCCAAGATAGAGAGCGGCAAGATGCAGATAAGCGCCAGCGATATGTCCATCAAGGACACAATGGACGATATTGTCAATATCATTCAGCCGCAGATCAAGGCAAAGAGCCAGTATTTTGACATTTTCATTGAGAACATCATCTGTGAGAATGTCTGCTGTGACTCGGTGCGGCTCAATCAGGTGCTTATAAACCTGCTCTCCAACGCCGTGAAATACACTCCTGAAGAGGGGCGCATCGATGTGCATACCTATCAGGAGGCCTCCCCCAAGGGCGATAACTTCGTGCGCACCCACTTTGTGGTGGAGGATAATGGCATCGGCATGTCCGAGGAGTTCCAGAAGAAGATTTACGACACCTTCTCCCGCGAGGAGACGGAGTATACCAACCGCATAACCGGTACAGGTCTTGGCATGAGCATCACCAAGTCCGTTGTTGACCTGATGGACGGTACGATAGAGCTTGACAGCGAGGTGGGCAGAGGCACAAAGTTCCACGTCATTCTGGATATGGAGCGCAGCAGCGTGACCGAGGCCGACATGAAGCTGCCCAACTGGAATGTGCTGGTGGTGGACGATAACGAGCTGCTGTGCACCAGCGCAGCCTCCAACCTGCGCGAGCTTGGCACGAACGCCGAGTGGACGACCGACGGCTACAAGGCCGTTGAAATGATCGAGGCGCGCCACGAGGCCGGGGACGATTATCAGTTCGTGCTGATAGACTGGAAAATGCCAAATCTTGACGGGATTCAGACCATTCGCAGGATTCGGCAGGGCGTTGGCAAGCAGGTGCCCGTGTTCCTGATTTCCGCCTATGACTGGAGCGATGTTGAGGAGAATATCGGCTCGCTTGAAATTGAGGGCTTCATCGCAAAGCCCCTGTTCAAGTCGACGCTCTATCACCGCCTGTGCCAGTATGTGGAGGGCTACACCGCCGAGGAGAAGCCCGAGGATGAGGTCGACTTCACCGGTAAGCGCGTGCTGCTGGCCGAGGATATTGACATCAACTGGGAGGTCGCCAGCGAGATTCTGTCCACGACCGGGCTTGTACTCGAGCGCGCGGAGAACGGCAGGGTCTGCGTTGACATGTTTGACGCTTCCCCGCTGGGCTATTATGACGCTATTCTCATGGATGTGCGTATGCCCGTCATGAACGGCTATGACGCCACCCGCGCTATCCGCCAGCTCGACCGTGAGGATAAGGATCTGCCCATTATTGCCATGACCGCCGACGCCTTTACCGATGATGTGAAGGTCTGTCTTGAGTGCGGCATGGACGGGCACCTTGCAAAGCCCATCGACCTCAAGGAGTGCATCCGCGTCCTGCGGGAGTTCCTGTTCAGGGATAAAAAGTGAATTGAACAAAAACAGCCCGCCGAAAGGCGGGCTGTTTTGCGCTTTGCTGGCAGCCAAGAACCCGCTTTCCATTGGAAAGCGGGTTCTTGGTATATGCAATATAGCTTATGAATCAGTCGGTGACATAGGGCAGGAGTGCGATCTGGCGCGCTCTCTTAATAGCCTCGGTCAGCTCACGCTGATGCATGGCGCAAACGCCGGTGGTGCGGCGAGGCAGAATCTTGCTGCGCTCGGACATGTAGCGGCGGAGCTTCGCGGTATCTTTATAATCGATAACGGTAGCCTTGTCGACACAGAACTGGCACACTTTTCTGCGCTTGCGATTCTTGGGATTATTCTTATCGAAAGCCAAAGCGGTATCCTCCTATTAAAAGTATTTTAGTGAAGTGAACGATGAATAAATCGACGAGAGCAGATTGCGAGAGAATTTGTGTTCTGATGAAGTTGGGCTTTCGCAGACAATACTTTGTGTATGGCAAGAAAGACCGACAAAATCAGGGCGCAAATTGTCCTCAAGATGCCGAGACGATTTGTTCAGCGGTCACTTAGTTCAAAACGGCAGCTCGCCGTCATCGTCATCCAGCTCGGAGAAGCCGCCGGAGACAGGGCTTGCGCCCATGCTGCTGCGGTTATCGTCATAGCTGTTGTAAGAGCTGCGGCTGTCGCTGCGGGGAGCGTCGCCATCTCTGCGGCGGCTCTCGCCGAAATAGACATTGTCAACATTTATTTCCGCGCTGCGGCGCTTGTTGCCCTCGCGGTCGGTCCAGTCACGGATCTGAAGCCGCCCGGAGACGACTGCCATGCTGCCCTTCTGGAAATATTTGCTGACAAATTCAGCGGTCTGGCGCCATGCCACGCAGTCGATAAAATCGGTCTGCTTCTCGCCGCCGTCCCTGCTGCCGAAATCCCGGTCAACAGCAACGGTGAACGATGCGACAGGCGTCTGGGACTGGGTGTATCTGAGCTCGGGATCCCGGGTCAGGCGGCCCATAATAACAATGTGATTAAGCATTTTTTGCCCTCCTTACTCTGCGCGCAGAGTGATCAGGCGACGCAGGATACCGTCGGTGATGCCGAGAACACGATCCAGCTCCGCGGGGAAATCAGGATTGCTGGTGAACTTCATCAGCACATAATAACCCTCAGAAATGTAGTTGATCTCGTAAGCGAGCTTGCGCTTGCCCATCTCCTCCAGCTCGTCCAGAGTGCCGTTAGCCTCCACAAGTGCCTTGAATTTCTCAACGACTGCGGCGGTCTGCTCCTCGGTGAAGTTGGGGTTGATGATGTACATCACTTCGTACTTTTCGGTTGCTTTTGCCATAATTGCACCTCCTTCTGGTCTGATGGCCCCCACATGAAGTGAGAGCAAGGATAACCCGTCCATCAAAGACAGGCTATATAAGTATACTTGTTTTTACCGAAATGTCAAGGATTTTTTACCAAAAAACTGACTTAATTCAAAGCCTCTGCCTTTGAATTCAAAAGGGGATTCACTCCGAACCGCGCATTTTTGCCCGCGTGAGAAGGGCAAAAATACACTCTCTCCGTGCAAAGTGTTTTTTCCGAGGTACGTGCCCCCGGAAAAAACTTATTTTAACCGAACTGAAGCCCAGCGTAGCGGGTTCAGTTCGGAGAGGAAGATGGCGCTGATGGATATGCAGCTTTCACCACGCTTGGTGGAAGCGAAATGTAATCAGTGTCATCTGACGAGCGAGCGGCGAACTCTGCGAGGCTTTGTCTACGCATTTAATAAAACGTGTGCAAACCACCTTAAAATTGCATAAGCGGGGCGGAGCCGTCGTCCTGAGTTTTGGTGATGGAGCGGATCTGCGCGGTGTAGCTGTAAGTGTCGCTCACATGGACGGTGAAGCTGTCCCCCACCTTTTTGCCCAAGACCTGCTGCCCGAAGGGGGATTCCTTGCTTATTAGCCCCTTGCGCGGGTCGCAGCGCACGGTGGTGACGACCTGAATGATCTCCGTCTCGTCATCCTCGGGTATGTAAATCTCCACCTTGTCGTACAGGCCCACCTGATCTCCGGCGGACTTATCCTCGATTATTCTGGCGGTTTTTATCATGCCCTCGAGGTATCTTATACGGCTGCGGTTTTTGTTCTGTGCCTGCTTTGCCGCCTTATACTCAAAATTCTCGCTCAGATCGCCAAAGGCGCGTGTGCGCTTGACCTCCTCAATAAGCCCGGGCATAAGCTCGAGCCTGCGGTAGTCAAGCTCCTCCTGCATCTTTTTTATATCCTCTTTTGTAAGCTCGTCATGCATAATTCGCGCTCTCCTGCATTATATATCAATATTGATGGAGTTGAGGCCGTTGCGCTCAAACTCCGAGAGGTATTCCTCCATGCGCACGGTCAGCGGCGCAAAATCCTCCGGGTCGCTGTCCTCAAGGCCCAGATCGCGCCTTGCAAGCTCCTCGGCCAGAATGTCATAAAACACCGCGTCCTCATAGTCGGCAATGGCCTCATGTATGCCGCCCTCCTGAAACGCGCGGGAGGGGTAGATGCGCCCCTGCCACTTTTCGGCGAGCGCCGGCATGCCCGAGGAGAGACACATGGAGAAGAGCTTCTCCTCCAAGAGGTCGTAATCCTCAAAGCGGTCATCGCCCCGAGCGGAGTTCAAAACCCAGTTGCCCACATAGACCATATCCAAAAGCCGCCGGAATTCCTTGGCGGTAAGCTCAATTTTCATGCCCTAACCTCCCATCGAAGTAGCATCGTTTTATTATATACCTATTATAGCAAAGCACAAGCCCAAAATCCACTATCGGCGAAGAACAAATTTTTCTTGTAATGGCAGGATATTTGCGGTATATTAAATACTTAGCACAGAAACAGGAGAACAGCATGGACAACAGACCTATTGGAATTTTTGACTCCGGCCTCGGGGGGCTTACGGCGCTCAAAGCGTTTCGGGAGCTTATGCCGGGGGAGGATATAATATACTTTGGCGACACCGGGCGTGTGCCCTATGGCTCAAGGCCGGCCGGGCAGCTTCGTGTTATGGCCCGGCAGGATTTGGATTTTTTGGCGGATAAGGGCGTCAAGGCCATTATCGCCGCCTGCGGCACGGTCTCCAGCATCGCGCCTGAGCTGCTGGCGGAATATAAGCTGCCCACGGTGGGCGTTGTGCAGGCCGGGGCGGAGGCGCTTTCAAAGCACGGCGGCAAGGGGCCGCTCGGCGTTATCGCAACGGTCGCGAGCATAGGAAGCGGCGCGTACCAGCGCACGCTCGCTGCGCTCTGCCCGGAGCGGGAGGTCATCGCTATTGCCTGCCCGGAGTTTGTGCCACTTATAGAGAGCGGACACAGCGCCCCGGAGGACCCCCTTGTGCGCTCGGCGGTGGAGCGGCAGCTCAAGCCCATAAAGGACGGCGGAGCAACGGCCCTGCTCCTCGGCTGCACGCATTTTGGAATAATCGGCGCGGCTATCGCGGATTACCTCGGCGCGGACGTGGAGCTCGTGAGCGCTTCCGTCAGTGCCGCCCAGCGTTTGAGCGGCCTGCTCCGCGACAGAGACATGACCGGCGGCAGCGGCCGGGAGATATATTACACCAGCGGCAGCGGAGCGGAGTTTTCCCGCCTGGCGGGGGCCCTGCTCGGCAGGGAGGGCATTGTTGCCGGTGAAGTCCCCGCTATGGAGGCCTGATATAATGAAGGATGTACTTATAAATATAGACAGTACCCACGTCTACGCTCAGGGCGAGGACGACAGTCTTGAATTTACAACCGACGGGTATTATTTCTTCGAGGACGATGTGGCTTGCCTGAGCTACATGGAGAGTGAGGTCACCGGTCTTGAGGGGACGCGCACCAGCATGATGGCCTACCCTGACCGCGTTGTGCTTGACAGGGACGGGGTTGTCACCAGCCGGATGATTTTCCGGCAGGGGGAGAAGAGCTCGTTCATGTATAACACCCCCTACGGCGCGATGGCCATGGGCATCAGCACAGGCAGCATCCGCCGGGAGATGGATGAAAACGGCGGCAGCCTCTATATTGATTACTCGGTTGATGTGGAAAACAGCGTTATTGCGAGAAACAGCTTTCATATAACTGTAAAAGAGATTGGAGAAGAGACAGATGGCTAATTTGATTCAGAGCGCGAAGGACAGCGTTAACGATATTTTGCAGGCGGCCTACCTGAAGGCGGCCGAAAAGGGGCAGCTGCCCGCCGGGGCGGAGCTTAAGGGCGGAGTGGAGATACCCAAAGACCCCCGCAACGGCGACTATGCCGCAAACCACGCCATGGCCGGCGCGAAGCAGCTGCACATGGCACCGCGCAAGATCGCTGAGGCTCTGGCTGAGAACGCTGAGCTTGAGGGAAGCTGGTTTTCCTCCGTCGAGGTGGCGGGCGCGGGTTTTATCAACTTCCGCCTGTCGGACAAGTGGTACGCTGATGTCCTCGCCGCGCTCAGCGCCGAGGGCAAGGACTATGGCTGCGTGGACGAGGGCCACGGCAAGAAGCTGATGGTCGAGTTTGTCTCCGCAAACCCCACTGGGCCCATGCACATGGGCAACGCCCGCGGCGGCGTGCTGGGTGACGCGCTGGCAAGCGTTCTCGACAGAGCGGGCTACAATGTCAGCCGCGAGTTCTATGTTAACGACGCCGGCAACCAGATAGAGAAGTTTGCAACCTCCATCGACGCGAGATACCGCCAGATAATCCTGGGCGAGGAGCAGGTCGAGTTTCCCGAGGACGGATACCACGGGGAGGATATAAAGCTCCTTGCCAAGGCATTTTACGATGAGCACGGCGAAGAGTTCCTGAACAAGAGCGAGGCCGAGCGGCACGCGGCCATGGCGAGCTTCGGCCTTGAGCGGAACATCCCCAAGATGCAGGCCGATCTCCGCCGCTACGGCATCGAGTACGACAAGTGGTTTTTCGAGTCGGAGCTGCACGAGAGCGGCTATGTGAAGGACTCCGTGGACAAGCTTACCGAGCTTGGCTACACCTATGAAAAGGAGGGCGCGCTGTGGCTCGCCACCTCTCGCATACTGGGCGAGAAGCTCAAGGCCAAGGGCAAGAGCGATGAGGAGATAGCGAAGCTCGAGCTCAAGGACGATGTGCTGCGCCGCGCAAACGGGTTCTACACCTATTTTGCCGCCGACATCGCCTACCACCGCAACAAGTTTGAAAAGCGCGGCTTTGAAAAGGTCATCAACGTCTGGGGCGCGGATCATCACGGCCATGTGGCCCGCCTCAAGGGCGCCATGGACGCGCTGGGCCTTGACGGGGAAAACCGCCTTGACATCGTGCTCATGCAGCTTGTCAAGCTCACCCGCAACGGCGAGGTCGTGCGTATGTCCAAGCGCACGGGCAAGGCAATTTCGCTCACCGACCTTTTAGACGAGGTGCCTGTGGACGCCGCGCGCTATTTCTTCAACTCCCGGCCGGAGACCCCGGTGGAGTTTGATTTGGAGCTTGCCGTCCGTCAGGACAGCGAAAACCCCGTGTACTATGTGCAGTACGCCCACGCGAGAATATGCACCCTGCTCGCAGCGCTTGAGGCGCAGGGAAATCACCTGCCCGCGCTTTCGGACGTCAACACCGCCCTGCTCACCGACGACACCGAGCGGGAGCTTATAAAGCAGCTTGCCGCCCTGCCGGAGGAGATCCGCCTTGCCGCGCGGGACTATGACCCCAGCCGCATGAACCACTATGTGACCGAGCTTGCCTCGCGCTTTCACAGGTTCTACACCGTCTGCCGCATAAAGGACGCGGAGCCGGGCCTGCTTGAAGCCCGCCAGCTCCTCGCAGACTCCGTGCGTAAGGTGATAGAGATCGCCCTCGGCATTATCGGCGTCAGCGCCCCGGAGAAGATGTGATATTGCGTATAGAAAACCTCTGCCTTGTCGAAAGACGTGGGCAGAGGTTTTTGCTTTATTGCGGAGCAGTTGCGGCTTCAGCCGCAACAACTTGCTTCCCCCAATGGAGGAAGTGGCG
>ULWX01026067.1_pt1 | contig 13920 bp, 12 predicted proteins | sample 1960851 | NCBI WGS metagenome assembly ULWX01 (sample SAMEA4835826, study PRJEB28245) | human gut metagenome | biome: gut microbiome; material: fecal sample | place: Denmark | collected 2008 | reverse complement strand
GAAGATATAAATCCGGATTTTAAAGAAGGCTCGGTGGTTACGCTGACCGGAGAGAATGCAGAACAGTTTGTCCGTTATCGTGACATAGGAAAGAGTCAGAGTGCTCTTGTCCGTCAGGAGCGTCAGAAGACATATCTTCAGGCGTTTCTGCAGAAGGCACAGGAGCAGGCATCCAAAGATGCCGGATTTGTAACAGGTCTGTATGACAGTATCGACAATTATACAGTTACAAACATGGGAAATGATGTTTTTGCAAAACTTTTGACAGCATCACAGAATGAAATTACAGATTCCCGAACTGTTCCAGGAGAAGGAACACAGGGAGAGAACTTCGATGAATACCATGTAGATGAAGATGAACTGACGGATATGATTATTTCGATGTTTTATAACAAAAATTGATTGATATTCTTTATGTTTTGTTTTATTATATTAAGAGGTAGATAGTGCAAGGTGTGCTATTATCTAAATAAATTATAATCCAAAAGGAGAGGTGCATTATGAAAATTGCAAAGAAATTCATGGCACTTGCGTTAGCGGCAGTCCTCAGTGTAGGATGTGCGTTTGGTGTCAGTGCAGATGGAAGCCGTACAAAGGATGTTACAGTAGTTCAGGAAGATTCCCAGGTCTATGAGATCATTCAGAAGATCGAAGATACTGATGGATTCAAAGAACTGAAAGAAGCAGTTCCGACAGTTGCAGATGCTTTTGAGAAAGTTGGAAAAGGCGAGATGGACATGAACGGATTCGCAGATGTTCTGAAGACTCTTGCAGAAGAAGAAACAGATGAAACACTCAAAGCTGCGATTGAAGAAGTTATTGAGAAACTGGACGGAAAAGATTTCGTTACAGGTTTCATACAGTTCAAAGTTCTTGACTCTGTCAAAGCTGTAAAGAACGCAGATGGCAAATATGAAGTTGAATTCTCAGTTCCAAGCATCACAGATGACATGGAGAACATTCAGCTTGTATGCTACAATGAAGAAACAAAGGAATGGACAATTGTTGATCCGATCAATGTAGACAAAGAGAAAAAAACAATCAAAGTCGCATTAGATGACCTTTGCTACTTCACAATCGTTGCAGATGCAAAGGAAGACACAGCTGAATAATTTTAGCTGAAAAAGAAGATACAATGAACGCTTTCGCTACTGGTCATGTTTTGGCAGCAGCGAAAGCGTTTTTTTGTAGAAATATGTTGCATTTTTTTATTGATGTAGTTAAAATAAAACACGACGTAAATCTTTTGTCTTTAAATCGTCGCTTTGCCGCGTTTGAAGATATGGATAATACATATCTTGAAGTATGAGTCTGCTTTGAAACACAGGCAGAATGGCGAAGCATACCCAAAATATGGAGGTAAGATATCCAATGTGGTATGTGATGCAGGTGCGCACAGGCACCGAAGAAAACATCCGCTGTCAGTGTCAGCGGTTAATAAGCAGCAATGTTTTAGAACGCTGCTTTATCCCATATTACCAACAGAAGAAACGATTTCAGGGCGAATGGCATATCCAGGAAAGAATCCTCTTTCCCGGGTATGTCTTTTTAATTGCCCAAAATCTGGAATGTCTGGTAAATGGACTCAAAAAGGTTATCGGGCTGACGAAACTGATTGGAATCGGAGATCAGATTGTCCCACTGGTGCAGGAAGAAGTAGAACTGCTTATGAGAATAGGCACAGACAAACAGCTTGTGGAGATGTCATCAGGAATTATTGAGAACGACAGAGTACAGATTTTGTCAGGTCCATTGATGGGAATGGAAGGGAATATTCGCAGGATTGACAGACATAAAAGAATAGCATATCTGGAAATAGAAATGTTCGGAAGAACAGTAGAAATGAAGGTGGGATTGGAAATTATAAGAAAAGAATAATAAAAAATGATGGCATATTTACAGGAAAACGATTCTGTAAATATGCCTTTTTGAATAAAAAAGAAGGAGAGGTTAGGGAAACGTATGTACAGGAAAAAATCAAGAGGATGGTATAAACACAAAGATTTCATATTAATTGATCTTGCGTGTTTATTTATGGCTTTAATACTGGCGTATCTGATTCGAAACGGTTCTGTCAGGAACCTGTTTACACTGGGAATTTATCGCAATGTGATGATATTTGTCATATTGGTGGATCTGTTCCTGATCATTTTGTTTGAATCTTATAAAGGAGTTCTGAGAAGAGGACGTTATCAGGAGCTGCGCTCTGTTATCCGGCAGATGATCCTGATTGAACTGGCAAGTGGTCTGTACCTGTTTACTGTCAGTGGCGGACATGCCTTTTCAAGAATAATCCTTTATCTTATGGGAATTTTCTATGTGCTTTTATCCTATTGTACAAGAATAATATGGAAAAAACGTCTGCTACATAAAATGGCAGAAGGTGGAGAGCATTCTCTCTACATTGTAACCAATTATGACCTTGCATCAAAAGTAATCCAAAATGTAAAAGAACACAATTATAACCGCTACAACATCAATGGTCTGATACTCATTGATAAAGATATGACAGGGAAAGAAATTGCAGGAGTCCCGGTAGTAGCAGACTTAAATAACGCATCATCCTTTATCTGTCAGCAGTGGGTAGATGAGGTCTTTGTAAATGTAGATGAAACATATCCATACCCTCAGGAACTGATAGAAGAGTTGCTGGAAATGGGAATGCCGGTTCATGTAAACCTGGCAAAAGTCAGAAGTACTCCCGGACAGAAACAATTTGTGGAGGCAATTGGCGGATATACAGTTCTGACAACCACCATGAACTATGCCACAGACAGACAGGCACTTGCCAAAAGAGTATTGGATATTCTGGGGGGACTGGTGGGCTGCTTCCTGACAGGAATCATTTTTATTTTCATAGCACCGGCTATCTACATCAGTTCTCCGGGTCCGATTTTCTTCTCACAGACAAGGATTGGAAAAAACGGAAAGCCATTTAAGATGTACAAATTCCGGAGTATGTATATGGATGCAGAAGAACGGAAAGCAGAATTGATGGCTCAGAACAAAATGAGTGATGGACGTATGTTCAAACTCGATTTCGATCCCCGAGTAATCGGAAATAAGATTTTGCCGGACGGAACCAAAAAAACCGGAATAGGCGAATTTATCAGGAAAACATCCCTTGATGAATTTCCGCAATTCTGGAATGTACTAAATGGAACCATGAGCCTTGTAGGAACTCGTCCAATCCTTCAGGACGAACTGCGACAATATGAATTACATCACAGGGCTCGAATCGCTATTAAACCGGGAATCACTGGCATGTGGCAGGTAAGCGGACGAAGCGACATCACTGACTTCGAAGAAGTTGTGAGACTGGATACAGAATATATCAGCAACTGGAGTTTCAGCCTGGATATTAAAATACTGTTTAAGACAGTGATTATGGTTCTGAAGAGGGAAGGATCGGTATGAAGAAAATTAGGCAGAGTCCGCACATGGAATGCAAAGGAGCATGAAGTGGAGCAGATTTTGTTGTTATTGTGGATGGGTTTACCTGTAGAATATGGATTGAAAGATGTGTACAGTTTTAACAAAATTCATATGCCAACAAGTTAGGTGAGTAGCCCATGCAATGTCTACCTCAAACTTTCAGTGGCGGCATGATGGTCTACGGTGGCGTATAAAACTCATGCGAAATACCCTTACTGCGAGCCTGTTTTATTGCGGAGCAAGGTAGTGACATGATACCTTCATTTTTCCGAAGAATTAGAGGTGGAGGTTGAAAGTGTTGGAATGCCAAAAATCTATTTTTCTGGAAAAATTTATTGCAGAGGAAAGACGGACATGATAACTGCATTTTTCCGGGGAATTAGAGGTAGTGAGGGGTAGATGCTTGTTCATGTTGCAACAAGAGAAAGATATGAACTTGTACAGTTTTAACAAAGTGAGTTGGTGTATAGGTTATGACAATAAGGGTCAGCATTTTGAAAAATAGAGAAGTGCGACTGAGAGTTATGACAATAAGACACAGCACTTTGGCGGAGAGCTGGTATGAAGGTGTCTACCATAAAGTTTCAGTTGAGGAAAAATAGGTGAGTAGCCCGTGACAGGTCTACGCAAAAGATTCAGTGGTGGTCGGAAAAATAGATGGTCACTGTGAGAAAAAGGATAACTACAGCGTGATGAACACACTGTTTGATATAGATAAAGCCCGCCGGTGTACTGCATCGGCGGTTAGATGTAAAAACTTGTGAGAGGAATATAGCGGAATGTCAAATAAGAAGAATCTACTGATTTATGCTCATTATTATATTCCAGATACTGCGTCAACGGGGCAGATCCTCCGTGAACTGGCGGAGAGTATGCTGGATAAGTTCAATATCACGGTCATCTGTGTGGTGCCGAGTTACTTAGGAACCATTGAAGATAAATATAAGACACAGAAATATTACGAAGAAGAAATCAATGGTGTGAAGGTGTTACGAATTCGTGTGCCGGAGTTCAGTAAGACCAATAAGAAGAGCCGTGTGAAGAATATAGTTTCCTACTTCTTTGGGGCAATGGGTGCAACCTTCAAGGTTGGTAAGATGGACTATGTGTTCTCTATTTCCCAGCCACCTATTCTTGGTGGTCTTCTGGGCGTCTGGGGCAAGTGGGTGAAACATGCCAAGTACATCTATAACATTCAGGACTTTAACCCGGAGCAGGTGCTGGCTGTCGGCTACACCAAGAGTAAGCTCATCACCGATGCCATGATGTGGTTCGACAAGTTCAGCTGCAAGCGCAGTGACCTTGTAATCACAGTCGGCCGTGATCTGGTGGAAACGGTAGAGAAACGCTTCAAGGGTAAGAAAGTGCCCAAGACCGTTATGATCAACAACTGGATCGATGAGAACGAGATCTATCCGCTGGATGAGGATAACGAGAAGGTTCTGGCTTTCAAGAAAAAGTACGGTCTGGATGGCAAGTTTATCATCATGTACTCCGGTAATATTGGTTTGTACTATGACCTTGAGAATCTGATCAAGGTTGTGGAGAAAATTAAACCGGGGACTAAGACTGCAGATGGCCGAGAGGTCGTGTTTGCATTTGTTGGTGCCGGTTCCGTGCTGGACAAGCTGGTGCTCTATGTAAAGCAGTATCACATGGACAATGTGATGTTCATTCCGTATCAGGACAAGGCTGACCTTATATACTCTTTGAACGCCGGTGACGTTCACTGGTGCGTGAACGCAAAGGGTATCAAAGGCGTAAGTTGCCCATCGAAGGCATATGGCATAATGGCGGCTGCGAAGCCCATTTTAGGGGTTCTGGAGTCTGGCTCAGAGGTGCGCTGCCTGATTGAAGATACGCACGGCGGTCTTTGCTGTGAACCGGGTGAGTATGACAAGGTTGAAGAAAACATCCGCTGGTTCATTGAGAATGCTGGAAATAGCGAGTTGAAGGCGATGGGAGCCAGAGGCTGTGAGAATCTGGAAAAGAATCTGACCAGAAACGTGTCGGTGAGAAAGTACGCAAAAGAGATTCTGAAACTGTAAAATGCGCTTTAATTTGAAAGAAAACAATTCAGAGTGCGTTAACAAGAGGGAGAAAACAGAAGATGAAAAATAAAATATTATTGACAGGTGCATCGGGCTTTATTGGAACAAATCTTTTGGAAGACCTGCTTGCAAAAGGATATGAAGTAAAGAATTTGGACTGGAATGAACCTAAAATTCCGGCCCGACAAAATCTTTGGGAAAATGTGAACATTATCAATTACAAAGAATTTGAAAAAGCAGTCATCGGCTTTAATCCGGACTATATTGTTCATCTAGCCGCTAGAACAGATTTGGATGGAAAAACACTTGAAGATTATGACCAAAATATTACCGGGGTTGAAAATCTTATGAAGATTATTCATAAGCTGCCGAATCTGAAAAAAATTATAATAACGTCCTCTAAATTTGTTACGAGAAATGGGTATAAAATCAAGAACCAGCATGATTATTGCCCGCATACAAAGTACGGTGAAAGCAAAGTAGAAACTGAGATTCGTGTGTGGAATGATACACCTGATTGTGATTGGTGTATTATCCGTCCAACATCGATTTGGGGACCTTGGTTTGGAGTTCCCTATAGAAATTTCTTTGATATGGTTATGCGGCGGATGTATTTCCACATTGGACATATCAAGTGCCATAAGACATATGGATATATTGGTAATGCAATTTACCAGATTGAACAGCTCCTTTTTAATGACACGAAAGATGAGAACAATAAAGTTTTCTATATAGGTGATGAACCGCCGTATGAGATTAATGAGTGGGCAGATGAGATCGCAGCAGAACTTGGATTTAAGGTCCCGATTATGCCAGTTTGGTTTGTGAAATGTCTGGCGAAATTTGGTGATTTTTTGGGACTCTTCCATATCCACTTCCCGATGCAGTCTTTTCGATTCGGGAATATGACGAATGATGGAATCAATGATATGAGTAATACTTACAAAATTGCTCCTGAAATGCCTTACACAAGACTTGAGGGAACAAAGGAAACAATTGCTTGGATCAATAAATACGAAAAAAGGAAGGAAAAGTAATATGACAGCAGCGGATTCATTGATTGGATTGGTAAATCCACAACCAAATAGCACTGTTATGATTTACGATGTCCATGCCAGTGAATCAGGTGCATTAGCAATCCTTGATGATTTATATAAACAAATTAGATCCTATACCGACAAATCCGTGAAGTGGGTATTTATTGTGAGTACACCACATTACAAAGAAACGAAAGAAATTACAGTAAGAAGATTCCCGTGGGTAAAAAAGAACTGGGGTTATAGATATTACTTTGACACAGTAACGACGAGAAAACTCCTTGATGAATTTAAACCAGATAAAGTTTTTTCGCTACAGAATAAAGGTATAGATTTTTACAACAAAGAACAGCTGGTGTATTTGCATTTGCCATTCATACTTACAGATCATAAATTTAATATGAAGATTGATGGAAAGAAACTCTGGGCATATCAAAATATCATCAGTAAAAGCATTTTCAGATCACTTCGGAAAGTGGATATGACCATTGTGCAGACGCAGTGGATGAAAGACGCCCTTGTAAAAAAGGCTGGTGTAAATGCAGATAAAATTGTAATTCAGCAGCCGAATATTAAATGTAATGACATAAAAAAGTTTGTGGATTGTCCAGAAAACAGAAAACGGATTTTTTATCCGGCAACTTCGTTTACATATAAGAACCACAGGACGCTTTTGAAAGCATTGAATTATGCGCAACAAAAAGGGTTGAACGATTACGAGGTAATCTTTACGATTCGTCCGGATGAGAATGAATGTACGCGGCAGCTTCAAGAATATGCAAAGAAAAATGGGTTGAATGTAAAGTTCAATGGACCGATTCCGAGAGAAAAAGTCTTTGAGATGTATGCAAAATCGATTCTGGTTTTTCCGTCTTATGTTGAATCCTTTGGACTTCCGCTGCTTGAGGCAAAGTTGACTGGGACGTATATTATAGCGAGTGATACACCATTTTGTCGAGAAATATTGACCGGATATGGGAAAGCTATGTTTTTTAACGAGATGGATTATAAGATGATGGGAGACCACATTTTGAAATTAGAGGAAATAGAATGAAAAAAGTAGGATTATTATCTGTTTATAATCATAACTACGGTAGTATTTTACAGGCATATGCGATGCAGACGGTGCTCAGAAATGCTGGGAATCAAGTGGAGATTCTTCTGTATAAAAAGACCGATTTGGTTAAACAGGCGAAAAGGCTTTTGTATTTTCCACTTTTGGAAGCAACCGTAAAAATGAAATGGAAAACACTCTATTGCAGAGTATTCCAGAGAAAAACATATCGCACAGTGCTAGCCAGCCGTGAGGAAGCATTCAAGAAATTTATTCACGACAATATGGATTTTTCTCAAGTATATGCTGGTAGAGATGCATTGATAGATGGAACAAGAAACTATGATTGCTTTGTACTTGGTAGTGATCAGGTATGGAATCCAATGAATCTCGGTGGCGATTTTTACACGATGACATTTATTCCAGATAACAAGGTGAAGATTACGTATGCGCCGAGTTTTGGCGTTGCTAAGATTCCGGATAATCAAAAAGTTAAGACAAAGCAGTATTTGCAGCGCATTGATTATATTTCGGTGCGCGAGAGCGATGGAGCTAGAATTGTAAAAGAATTAACAGGCAGAGATGTACAACAGGTTGTTGATCCAACGATTCTGGTTGATAGAACTGTTTGGGATGAAAAAAGAGGAGAACGCCTGATAAAAGACAACTACATTTTCTGCTATTTTATCAGCGCAAATGCAGCATACAGAGCATTTGCACAGCGGCTTGCAGAAAAGACGGGGCTTAAACTTGTGGCCATTCCCCATGTAGATGAGTTTGTAAAGGCTGATCAAGGATTTGGCGACATTGTTCCTGAGAATGTGGGACCGCTACAGTTTGTAAATTTGATTAGTAATGCTTCATATATATGTACAGATTCCTTCCATGGATCAGTGTTTTCTACGCTGTATGAAAGGCCATTCTTTACATTTAGTAGATATTCTGGCGATGGGGCGGATTCAACGAATTCGAGACTATATTCATATTTGAAACTGATAGATATGGAAAATCGTATGTATAAGGCTGACCACACGATAGTGGAATCGGATTTGGTGCCTCCAGATTTTTCAACCGCGAAAGCAAACATTGAAAAGATGCGCAAAGAATCTAAAAAATACTTATTCAATGCGTTGGATTCTGTTGGGAGATAATTACATGATTGAAATAAAGAACAAGCAGGATTGTTGCGGCTGTACAAGTTGTGCTTCAGCTTGTCCGAAACAGTGTATTACGATGACAGCGGACAGCGAAGGTTTTTTGTATCCTGTCGTAGATAAAACAAGGTGTATTGATTGCCATATTTGTGAGAAAAAGTGCCCGGTTCTTGGGCGTGAAAAAGTGGTTGCAACTCCTAAACTTGATAAGGGTGAGGTTAACCGAAGAGCAATAAAAAACGCAGAATATCTGCCAGAGACATACGTTTGTTTTTTGAAGGACACGGCACTGCGGCAGCAGAGTACCAGTGGAGGTATGTTTACAGCATTGGCACAGTATGTATTGAAACAGGATGGGGTTGTCTGTGGTGTGATATTGGATGACAAGCAGAGAGTGATTCATAGTTTTGCAGAAAAAGAATCCGAGTTGAAAAAAATGCGGCGATCCAAGTATGTTCAATCTAATCAGATTGGTGTATATCAGCGGATTCGGGATGAACTTCAGCGGGGGAGAATCGTACTCTATAGCGGAACACCTTGTCAGGTGGCTGGTTTGAAATCCTATCTGGGTAGAAAATATGATAATTTGATTACGGTAGATGTTTTTTGTCATGGAGTTGGTTCACCGTTTTACTGGGAAAAATATATACAATACGTATCTAAAAAAATGAAATCACCGGTGAAAGAAGTGCATTTTCGGGAAAAAACGTATGGATATAATAGCGCTTGTCTAGCCGTCTATTTTCAGAATGGAAAGAGTATTCATAAGGGACATGATGATGATCTGTATTGGACTGCGTTTTCTAAAAATTATATTTACCGTCCTTCTTGCTATGCTTGTGCATTTAAGACAGTAAATCACGTTGCGGATTTTACAATTGGAGATTTTTGGAAAGTAGAACAGTTACCGAGGGAATTTAAAGATGCTAATGGTTGCTCACTAGTTTTGTGTCATTCGGATATGTCGTTGCAGATTTTCTATGAAATTAATACAAATATAGAATTTGCAACAATTGATTTAGAAGAAGCATTAAATATAAATGGTGGACATCAATCTTCTATGCTTGTATCTGTTCCAACTAAACCAATAAATAGAGAAAAATTCTTTTCAAGAATGGAGACTAATAATATTGATGAATTAGTAAAGATGTTTTTTCCCATTAGCTTAAAGAAAAGGTTGATTTGCTTAATTAAACCAATGCTTTATAAAATAGGTTTGCTTGATGTTGTTAAGCGAATGCGAAAGGCGTGAGAGTGGTATGGCTAAGATTAGTGTTATTGTTCCTGTATATAAAGTTGAAAATTATCTTGAAAAATGTGTTGATAGTATTAGAAATCAAACATTTTCAGATATTGAAATAATATTAGTAAATGATGGTTCACCAGATAAATGTGGACAAATGTGTGATGAGTATGCAAATATCGATTCTAGAATTAAAGTGATACATAAAGAAAATGGCGGGTTGTCAGATGCTAGAAATGCTGGATTAAAAATTGCAATTGGAGATTATATTGCTTTTGTAGATAGTGATGATTATATTGAACCAGATATGCTTGAAAAATTATATGAGGCATGTAAGAAATACCATGTAAAAATGGCTGGGGTGGATTTAGCCTATGTATTTGAAAATAAAAATGATAGAGTGGAAAAAAGTAATCATACAAGTACAGTCATGTCTAGCAATGACTTTTTTAAGTTAATGCTTAATGTGGATCTATTTTTACGAACTGGGGTATGGAATAAGCTATATGAAAAAACGTTATTTTCCGATGTGTGTTTTCCTAAAGGAAAAGTGTATGAAGATGTAGGTACAATGTATAAACTTGTATTTAAATGTGATTATATCGCATACATATCCGAACCATGTTATAATTATTTAAAGGAGCGTAATGGTGCTATTACAGCAGGAATGTATAGCAAAAAAGAATATGATAGACTTGAGATGAATAGTCAAATGACAGATTTTATAAAAAATAATCATCCTGAATTATTAGAAGTTGTTTATGGCTATCGAGCAGTAAATTGTCATCTTTCTATAGTTAATTCTATGATTGTTTCTGGTATAGAGGACAGAAGAATGATAAATTTATTAAAGAAAGATATTCGGAAAAATATTAAGGTTATTTTGAAATCAAATCTTTCGATAACTAAAAAAATACAAGTCTTTATTTTTGGATGTGGTTTTAAATTATATAGTTTGTTATATAAAGTAATAAAGGATTGAAAAGCGAGGTAAAAAAATTGATGGGGGCGTTATTTTTATTAACAATTTTTGGATTGTGTGAATTTTTGGTGTATTATGTTTACAGAACAGTATGTACCCCGTTAAGTATTTTCAATTTCATGTGGTGTATTATGCCAGTATTTGCATTGTTAGAGGTAGGAGGGCTTATTGCACCTTCGTTTATAACAATTTGTTGGATATGTGTTGCTATTATATCATTTAATGTTTCAGCATTTTTGTTTGGAGCTTCTCGCAAATCGCATACAATGACAATATTGAAAAAAGATAGTTTAGTGAATTGGAGAAGTGTAGAATATAGACGAGGTATAATTATATTTTTTAATTTATTGGCAATTGCTTACACGATGTTATATATTGGAAAATCAATTAATATATTAAAAAATGGAGGGTTAGCAGAATTAAGATATCAATATTTAAATACGAGTCAATTGGGAAATATTATGTCTACAAAGGAAGCTTTAATTTATCAGTGGTTGTGTATTCCAATTTATACAGTTGATGCTTTGTTATTTGTATTGAATATCATTGCGAAAAAGAAGGATATTATGTTAATAGTTTTTGCAATTGTGGGGGTAGTGTTGCGAACATTAATGTCTGCTGAAAGAACGGGAATTTTTGAATTAGTTAGCTTTTTTATTATTGCATATATACTATATCCTAATAAAAAGAAAATAAAATTATCAATGTCTCAAAAAATAGCAATTATTATATTGAGTATTAGTTTAATATATATTACAAGCATCAGAAAAATTGGAGATGCAACATTACTTGAAAATATAATTATTTATTTTGCGGGACCAATTTCATATTTAAATCACATTATATTGAATCCTTCTAAATTTGGAATTGGAAAGGAATATCTTTTGGGGCAAGCATCATTAGGTTTTTTAATAAATATAGTTTACATTATTATATGGTTTGTTTTTAAGTTTGAGTATAACGGAAGCGAAGCAATAATATCATCATATACTAGGTATTATCTTCCTATTACGGAAAACGAGTCGGGCAATCATATGTATACAATGATGTATCCATTTTTGCTAGACTACGGATTTATAGGAATAATATTGGGGATGGCTGTAATGGGAATTGTTGCTTCAAAGTTATATCTTAAGGCAAATAAAAAAAATAATAATCCTACAAGGTGGTTATTATGTTGTATATATGTATCATATACGCTTTTTTATTCATTATTTGAATATAGATTTGTATATCCAGCAACATTTTTTATAGTTTTATTTGTTTTTATATTTTCAAGTAAACCAAAGAATGCGAGGAGAACTTATGAATGAAAAAAAAAGTGTATTTAAAGCAGGAATAGGATATACAATTGGGAATTATTTGGTCAAAGGAATTAATTTTCTTACTATTACTATTTTTGCAAGAATGTTATCGGTGTCAGAGTATGGACTATATAATATATATGTATCATATGAGTCAGTTCTGTTTGTTTTTATGGGATTAGGTATTTCATATAGTGTAAAAAGTGCAAAGCTTAAATATAAAAGTAAAGTTGAAAATTATATTTCATCGTGTATTTTATTGCTGCTTTTAAACTATATAGTAGTATTTGTGGTGTTGAATATTTCTTATCCTCTGTATAATGGCATATTTAATTTCTCAATATTGATATTGAATATTTTAATTATTCATAGTCTAGGAAGTGCTATGATGATGTTATATAATTCATATGTCAGTTTGGAGTATAAATATAAAGAATATGTAATGCTTGCATTATTTAATGCCATATTAAGCGTTTTTATTTCAATAATATTAATTGCATTACAAAAAACAGGTCAGAAATATATTGGACGTATAGTTGGTGCATCATTACCGATAACTATAATATGTATATATGTAGTATTCTATTTTTTTAAAAAGAAGAGACCAGCTATATCATTAAATTACTGGTCATATGCATTGAAATACGGGTTGCCGATGATTCCACACGGGTTATCTGTTGTTATATTAAGTCAATTCGATCGTATAATGATTTCTTCAATGGTGGGAACAAGTGAAGCTGGTGTTTACAGTTTTGCATATAATTTATATATGATTATTTCTATTACTGCTACATCTCTTGATAATGCCTGGGGACCATGGTTTTTTAAAAAAATGGATAATAAAGAATATACTGTAATAAGAAAAGGGGCTAGTTTATATGCATTCGGAATGATGGTTTTTACTGTTGTGCTTATGTTTTTGGCACCTGAAATAATTTTAGCTTTAGGCGGTTCGCAATATAAAGATTCTATATATTGTGTTCTGCCTGTCATTGGTGGAGGCTATTTTGCATATTTATATACGTTGCCAGTACAAATAGAATATTATAAAGAAAATACAAAGATGGTGGCATTGGCATCTGGACTTGCAGCTACTATTAATGTATTTTTAAACTATATATTTATTAGAAAATATGGATATATAGCTGCTGCATATACAACATTTGTAACATATATTCTTTATTTCTTGTTCCATTGGTTTGTAACAAGAAATATGCTATATAAAGAAGAAAAAGATATTTTTTCAAAAAAAATTATGATATTTGTGAGTGGAAGTGTAGTTATTGGTTGCTTTTTAGCACTCTTTTTAGTGGAATTTACATTAATTCGTTGGGGGATTGCTTGTGTTATCCTTTTAGGATGTTGTATTAAATTTAAAGTTTTCAAAATGATTCAAAAAAGATGCATAAAGTAACGGAATTGGCTAGAACCCTGGTACTAAAGTGAAAACGCAAAATGGGCAGAATATGACTGAAAAGTTGAATGATGTTGAATTAGTATCTGTATTAGGCAAAATAAATTAGGCAAAATAAAGCCGTGTGGAAGTTCACACGGTAGCTGCTCTTATAATCACACATCTCTTCGTGGTGAGCAGCAGGCAACGATCCATTTTGGTCGGCTGAGATGTGAAGAATGAAACCTATGAGAATATTAACAGAAA
>ULWX01010822.1_pt1 | contig 13938 bp, 13 predicted proteins | sample 1960851 | NCBI WGS metagenome assembly ULWX01 (sample SAMEA4835826, study PRJEB28245) | human gut metagenome | biome: gut microbiome; material: fecal sample | place: Denmark | collected 2008 | reverse complement strand
GCGACAACGGTGCCGCTGCCGCGCACCTGCGCGGTTATCGAGCCGCTGCTGACCATCTGCGTCCCCACCTGGGGCAGGGTGCGGTTGAGAATCGTATTTGAAAAGAAGGTCAGGATCAGCAGGATAAGCAGAAAAATTATCGCCGCGTTTTTGACCCATTCTCTGTTTTTCGGTTTGAAGTCCATTTGTTTTTCCTCCTTGCTCAGCCCTTGACGCTGCCGGAATTTGCTATGCCCTCAACCAGATACTCCTCTCCGGCGAGGAATATCAGCAGCGAGGGTACCATATAGACGGTTGCCATCGCGAAGGCAAGCCCTATCTCTCCGGCGTTTATGCTGGAGAGGAACACGCTCAGCGGCTGGGAATCGGCATCCTGCAAAAGAATCAGCGGCTGCTCGACCATGTTCCAGTAGTCTATGAACACCAGTATCGCGACGGAGAATACCGCCGCGCGGCACTGGGGCATACATATTTTGGTGAAGATGGCCCATTCCCCCGCGCCGTCCACCTTCGCCGCCTCGATAAGCGAGTACGGGATGCGGCGCATGTATTTTGTCAGCAAAAACACGGAAAACGGGGCAAATATACCCGGAAGTATTATCGACCATCTTGTGTTTATTATCCCCAGCCACTCGCTGACCAGGTAGTTTGGCACCAGCGTCACCTGATAGGGCATGAGCATGAGGATAACATAAAAGAAGAATATCCCGCTGCGCACCTTCCCGCGCCAGCGCGTGAAGCTGTACGCCGCGACGGAGGCCACCACGACCTGAAACAGCACAATGGGCGCCACCAGAATGACGCTGTTCCAGAACTTGAGCAGGTACTCCGGGGACTTTATAAGCCCGGTGACATACTGTGAGAGCGTGACCTTATCGGGGATAAACTTGAGGTTCACCGTTTCGGACACATAGCCGCCCGAGGTGGTGGAGAAAATCATGCCGTAGTTAGACTGTATCTCGGACTCGGCCATGAAAGAGTTTGTGATGGTCAGAACCGTTGGCAGCAGAAACAGCACCGCAAACACCGCGCAGATGACGAACATCGCCCCACGGCCAAAATAGCGTTTCTTCTTCACCCTTCCACATCCTTTCCGAACCAGTCCTCCGCCTTAAACAGCAGCGCGATGATGAACACCATGACTATCGCCATGATGACCGCCGCCGCGGAGAGCTTTTGATAATCAAGCGAGCGGAAGGTGTTGTTCATGAAGTGCTGGAGCATGTACAGCTTTTCATATGGGTAATCCCCCGTCAGCAGATACACCTCTCGAAACACCTTGAAGGAGTTGATGAGCGAAAGAATGGTCACGAAAAGCACCGTCGGTGAGAGGTAGCGGAGCTTGATGTTGAAGAACTTATAGCTCTCGGAAGCGCCCTCAACATCCGCGACCTCCAGCAGCTCCTTCGGGATATTGGCAAGCGCCGCCATGAAGAGGATCATGTTGTAGCCGAGGTTCTTCCACAAAAACAGGATCAGCACCACTATCTGGCAGTATTCCGATTGGAGCCAGTCGATTTTATCCGCGCCGAAAATCATCAAAAACTCATTGACCGTGCCGTTATAGTTAAACAGCACCTGCCAGATAAGCACGACCGAGGCCACCGGCACCATCATCGGGCTGAGGAAAAATGTGCGGAACTGGCTCTTGAGCGGTATGCGGCACTCGAGCATCAGCGCCAGCGCAATGGAGAGCACCACCGCCAATGGCACAGCCATCAGCGAGAAGGTCAGCGTGTTCTTCGCCGCAAGGCGGAAGGCCGAGTTCTTAAACAGATTTATAAAGTTTTGCAGAAACACGAAGTTTCTGGAACCGACGCCGTCAATCAGCGAGTAGTAAACCACCACGCCGAATGGCAGGATGAAGAATATCCCCACGCCCAGAAGGCTGGGAGACAGAAAGCAAAGGCTCTTTCCAAAGTCCCTGAGCCTTTCAGCGGGTTTTTCTTTGCGCTTTTTCATAAAATGTTACCGTTTCGTAATATATTGTGCTAAAGCACCCCAAATAACAAGAGGATTGTACCACATATTGGGTTTGTCCGCAATAGAACTAAAGATTTCTTAATAAATTGGTAAGGTGTTTTTGTGGGGGATATACTGCGGCGAGGCAAGAGTCTGATGAAAAGCAGCACCCCATGATTAAACTGCTCAAATCCCTTGGCTCTCCCTCTGCCTGCGCCCGCAGGGAAGGGAAGCAAGTGGGCGCGGCGCGTTTTTTGACATATGCGTTAAAACGAGCACCGCACCAATCTTGGCGCCCCCTTGGGGGGAGCTGGCTTGACGCGAAGCGGCAATACTGAAGGGGGCTTGCTTTGCTAACCCCAATGCACCCCCCTATTGTCAAGCCGTCCCGGCTTGCCACTTCCCCCAAGGGGGAAGCAAGTGTGGTGCGCAGCAAGTATTTTGCGCTTTTGCCACAACTTTTGCCAATCCCCCTTGCCTCCCCTGCGTAAGGGGAGGTGGTTTGCGCATTGCGCAAACCGGAGGGGTCGTTACCTGTGCTGCGATTAGCTTTTATGCTCAGATTATCTCACATTTACAATCCCTCAGGCGCTTCGCGCCAGCTCCCTTTACACAAGGGAGCCATTGGTTTGTGCAAATTTGAACTTCTATACACCTAAACAAACAACAATCTCAACTTACCGCTTAATCTCCCGCCTTGCACGGGGAATTGCAAAGGGGAACTCCCCTTTGCTCGTTTCAATTAGGGAGATTTTTTACTTGTCGTTTATACAAAATCATGACCCGGCATAGCCGGTCATGATTTTGAAAGGAAAAAGGAGCTAACGGATATGTAATTTTCCGTGTCAACGGGAAATGAAATGTAGTTAGCTTCTTTTGACGCAATCTTCCCCTCTTAAACGCTTCTTTGCTACTTTCTTGGCGTCAAGAAAGTTGAACACCGTCCCTATGCAAGACAGCCCCCCTATTGTCAAGCCGTCCCGGCTTGACACTTCATCTCCGCGCTAAGAGCCGCCTTACGGCGGTTGCGCTCCGAAACGCGCCTGCGGGCGCAGCCCCGTTGGGGGGGGAGCAAGAATAGTGATGTGCAGATTTATAATTTACATAATATGTTTTATGTAAATTATATTATGTAGCTTAATTGCAGAAAAATATATAGCACAGAGCTGATTTCTCTGTGCTATATATATTTATGTTAACAATATTATGTTTTCTACGCAACCATTTTTTACTTTTCTATCAGCTTCTCCGCTCTCTCGCGGGCCTCTCTGAGGGATATGCCCTCGCGGCGGGCAATGGCGGCAAGATCGTCAAACTCTATCTTGTGGCGGCTGACGCCGAAGCCCTCCGCCCGCTTCACTCTGACAGCGCCGAGCGGCGTGTCAAGTGTCTCCGAATGGCGGACAAGACTGTGGCGGTTCATGGTCTCTTCCCGCACGCCGAGAGTGGTTGTGTTCACAAAAAGGCTGCGCAGCAGCGCTTCTCTCTGCTCCTCATGGCACAGACAGCAGAGCATCACCGCCGGGCGGTTTTTCTTCATGCCAATAGCCTGCGTCCACGTGTCCAGCGCCCCGGCATCAAGCAGCCGCTCCAGCGCGTAGCCCAGATCCTCACCGCTCATATCGTCAATGTTGCAGCGCAGCTCAATGACAGTTTCCTGCTGATTCTCCACCTCGCCGAGCATGGCGCGGACAGCGTTCAGGCGGCCGAAATCCTTCGTGCCAAAACCATAGCCACAGCCCTCAACACGCATGACCGGCATGGCGCAAAATTGGTTAACATAATATTTTACAAGTGCCGCGCCGGTGGGGGTGCACATCTCACCCTTGCACTCCCCCGCCTGATAGGGTATGCCCCTCAATATCCGCTCCGTCGCCGGGGCGGGGACAGGCAGGATCCCGTGGGCGCACTTGACCGTGCCGCTGCCGACAGTCATCGGAGAGGCAAACACCCGCTCAGGCGAGAGCTCGTTCATGAGCATACAAACGCAGACCACATCGCCCAGCGCGTCCATCGTGCCCAGCTCGTGAAAATGAATCTGCTCCATGCTCTGCCCGTGGACTGCGCTCTCGGCCTCGGCGATCATGGCGTACACGGCCTTCGCGTCCTCGCGCACCTTTTCGGGCAGGGGCAGAGCGTCAATGATGCCGTAAATTTTGCTGACGCTCGCGTACTCGTGGTGATGGTGCTCGTGATGCTCATGCTCCTCGCCCTCGACCTCGCCGCCGATGTCCATCGCCACATGCAGGCCCATAATTCCCTGCTTGCTCTGCCGCTCAGCGATAAGGCGCACCTTTCCCGCGAGGGCGGTGTTAAACTCATCTATAAAGCGCTGCGGCTCCGGGTGCAGCTCCAGCAGGGCCGCCGAGAGCATATCCCCGGCCGCGCCCATGGATAAATCCAGATAAATGGCTCTCAAAGTGCTTTTTTCCTCCCTTTATCGTCAAGGCGCACGGCGGAAAACAGCCCGCTCAGGCGCTTTTCAATCTCATCAAACTCACTCCGCGCGCGGGGAAGCTGCTCCTGCGTAAATTGGAGCAGCGCCTCATCTCCGCGCAGGCGGGCGCGAAAATCCGTGTACCCCAGCTCAAACAGGCAGTCCTCCGCCCGCTGGATCTTGCCGAGTTTTTCCGCCGTTATCTCCTCCCCAGCGGGTACGCGCGTGGCAAGGCAGGCATAGGCGGGCTTATCGAATGTGAACAGCCCCGCCTGCTTTGAAAGAGCGCGTATCTCCGGCTTTGTCAGGCCGCACTCCCTCAGCGGGGAGACGATGCCGCGCTCGCGCAGGGCTTTCATGCCCGGCCTGTCCCCGGAGTCGTCGCTGGCGTTGGTGCCGTCGAGCACGATATCATACCCATCCTCCGCCGCGCTTTCGCATATGGCGGCCATGATGCGCCGCTTGCAGAAATAGCAGCGGTTTTCCGGGTTCCGGCGGATGTTTTCATCGCTCAGAACATCGAGCTCTATCACTTTCATCCTCGCCCCGAGCTCCTGCGCAAGGCGTAGCGCGTCCCGCAGCTCAAAGTCCGGCTGAAAGGCTGAGTTTACATAATATGCAGCTACATTTGCTCCGCAATTTACGGCCGCATAGAGCAGATACGCTGAATCCACCCCGCCGGAAAAGGCGATTGCGGCCCTCGGGTGGAGAGCGAAAAAGTCTCTCAATTCCATATCAATCCAAGTGATTTATCATGCTCGCCATGTATCCCGCGCCGAAGCCGTTGTCGATATTCACGACCGACACGCCGCTTGCGCAGGAGTTGAGCATACTCAAAAGCGCGGCTATACCGCCGAGGGACGCACCATAGCCAACACTGGTGGGCACGGCTATCACGGGGCAGTCGGCAAGGCCGCCGATGACCGAGGGCAGCGCCCCCTCCATGCCGGCAACCGCCACTATCACACGGGCGGACATTATCTCCTCCATGTGTGAAAGGAGTCTGTGTATGCCGGACACGCCCACATCGTAAAGCCTTACAACCCTGTTGCCCAGCACCTCCGCCGTGACGGCGGCCTCCTCGGAAACGGGCATATCGCTCGTGCCGCCGCTGGCAATAACGACGGTACCCTTGCCGTCCGGCTCCGGCATGACGCCGATAACCCCGGTTCTGCCCAGCTCGTTATAAACAATCGGCAGCTCATTGGAGACAAACTCCGCCGCCTCCCTGCTCATGCGGGTCACCAGAACGGTTTTCTGCCCGTTCTGGAGCATTGTGCGGGCGATGCCGAGAATCTGCTCCTTCGTCTTGCCCGCGCCGTAAATTATCTCCGGCACGCCCTGACGCACGCCCCTGTGCATATCGACCTTGGCATATTCACCCACCTCGGCGATGGGCTGCATTTTAAGCTCAAGGGCCGCATCCTCGGGGCTTAGCTCCCCGGCGGCGACGGCGCTCAGCAGCTTGTTAAGTTCAGTCTTATCCATGGCATTTGCTCCTGTTTATCAATTTCGTGGTAATTATAATATACTCTTCTCTTTTTCGCAAGAGTTGAGATAATCCGGTTGCTTATGGGGCTAAAATCCTGTATAATATCTGCATTAATTACTTAGGAGAGTGCCTATGAAAGCGATAGTCAGCGTATTCGCCAGAGATTCCAAGGGCATCACCGCCTATGTGACGGCGCTGCTCGCCGAGCGTGAGATAAATATTCTGGACATCAGCCAGACACTGATGCAGGAGTTTTTTGCCATGATAATGCTGGTTGATCTGGAGGACTGCCCCCTGCCCTTTGAGGAGCTTGCCCGCGAGATGAAGGAAAAGGGCGCGGAGCGCGGCCTTGATATCCACATCCAGCGGCAGGATATTTTTGAAGCGATGCACAGGATCTGAGGCGGCGTATGAGTTATCTTATAAACAGCAGTGAGATACTGCAAACCATAGAGATGATAGACCAGCAGCACCTGGATGTGCGCACGGTGACAATGGGCATCAACCTGCTTGACTGCGCCGACAGGGACATTTCCGTCTGCTGCCAGAGGGTCTATGACAAGATATGCTCCAAGGCCGAAAAGTTAGTTGAGACCGGCTGCGCCATTGAGCGGGAATTTGGCATCCCCATTGTCAATAAGCGCATCTCAGTAAGCCCCATATCCCTTGTCGCGGCAAGCTGCGCAGCGGAGGATTACACGCCCCTTGCCCTGACGCTGGATAAGGCGGCGAAGGCCGTGGGCGTCAACTTCATCGGCGGCTTTTCCGCCTTGTGCCACAAGGGCTTTACCGAGAGCGATCTGCGCCTTGTCCGCTCAATTCCCACCGCCCTGACGGAGACGGAGCTTGTCTGCTCGAGCGTAAACGTCGCCTCCACCAGAGCGGGGATTAACATGGACGCGGTGGCGCTCATGGGCAAAATCATTAAGCAGACCTCGGAGATTGACCCCATCGGCTGCGCGAAGCTCGTCGTCTTTGCAAACGCTGTGGAGGATAACCCCTTCATGGCCGGCGCTTTCCACGGCGTGGGTGAGCCGGAGTGCGTCATCAACGTGGGCGTATCCGGCCCGGGCGTTGTGGCGCACGCGCTGAAGGCCTGCAAGGGTCAGCCCTTTGACGTTGTGGCAGAAACCATCAAAAAAACCGCCTTCAAGATAACCCGCATGGGCCAGCTTGTGGCGCAGGAGGCCTCCAAGAGGCTGGGCGTGCCCTTCGGCGTGGTGGATCTGTCTCTCGCCCCCACCCCCGCAGTGGGTGACAGCGTGGCCGAAATTCTTGAAATCATGGGCCTTGAGCGCTGCGGCTGCCATGGGACGACCGCCGCCCTCGCCCTTCTCAATGACGCGGTTAAAAAAGGCGGCGTCATGGCCTCCGGCCATGTGGGCGGGCTCTCTGGCGCGTTTATCCCCGTGTCGGAGGACGCGGGCATGATTGCCGCCGCCGAGGCGGATGTGCTCTGCCTCGATAAGCTGGAGGCGATGACCTGCGTCTGCTCCGTGGGGCTTGATATGATCGCCGTCCCCGGGGACACCAGCGCCGAGACCATTTCCGCCATCATTGCTGACGAGGCCGCCATCGGCGTTGTTAATGGCAAGACCACCGCCGTGCGCCTTATCCCCGCCAAGGGCAAAAATGTGGGCGACAGGGTGGATTTCGGCGGGCTTTTGGGCAGCGCCCCGGTCATGGCGCTGCACAGCGCTTCCCCGGCGGAGTTTATCAGCCGCGGCGGCCGCATCCCCGCCCCGCTGCACAGCCTGAAGAACTAAGAATGAATAATGAACAATTGTGGTGTCCCTCCGGGACGATTAAAATAGAAGCGGCAAAGTCAAAAGCTTTGCCGCTTGAGACTGTCAAAAAACTTATGCAAAAAAGTGAAGATAAAGAAGCAGCGGGGGTGCTCGAGGGGGGGCAAGGCCCACCTCGTGTACAATAACCCGCCGCAGAAAAGACCGTATTTACGGGCTTTTCGGGCGAAGCTGCGTTTTGAATTAGTTCAAAACGCTCGGCGGGAGAAGCGGTCAAAAAAGTCCTTGTAGGACTTTTTGACCGCTTCCTTTTTCCGCCTTTATTCGCCATAATATTCCATTTGCGGCTTGAAAAAGCAATTACAATACAGTAGAATAATATTACAAAAATTTGTACTTATTGCGCGGCGCGCGGAAAGCTCGATATATACAAAGGGGGCGTCTGTTTTGCAGAAAGGCAAAACCTGGACCATACTTATGAATCTGGCCATTGCGGCCGTTTTAATTGCGCTTTTAATCGCGCTTCCTGCCGCTTCGGCGCGGGCTGAGAAAAAATTCCATCTCACCCCCGTGGACGACGGCTGGTATTACCTCTGGGAGGGTGAAAGGGTCCCTGTGCAGCTGCCCGCTACGATAAGCTATCCGGGGTATGAGGCGCTGGTTTTGTATAATGACAGCCTCACTCAGGCTGACGCCGGCCTTACGCTGACCACACGGGGCATAGAGCATGGGCTCGCGGCCTATATGGGCGGGCGGACACTGTATGAGTATAACGACGAGCTCTTCCCCAGGAACGACCAGATGAAGTCGAAATACGAGTGCGACTTAATTATCCCGGCTGATGTTCAGGTGGGTGAGCTTGAGCTGCGCTTTGAGCATGAGAGCTCCGGCGAATATAAGCTCTCCCGGTTTTATCTCGGCAACGGCGTAGCCGTTATGTGGCGGCACTTTACCAATAACGCCGTGCCCATAATTCTGGCCTTCGCGTTCATAATGCTCAGTGTTATCGCCATAGGCATAGCCGTCTACCTGCACCACGCCCGCATTAACAACAAGCGCTTTGTTGACACGGCCATTTTCCTGTTTATATGCAGCGTCTGGGTCTTTACCGATTCCTCGATTACGCAGGTTCAGTCGGGAAATTACGCCGCGATATGTATAATCTCCTTCTTCGCGTTCATGCTGCTGGCCGTGCCCATGCTGTTTTTCATAAAGCACACCGCAGGCATGGAGAAATACCGCATACTGGATTTGTTCATCTGGCTTTTCTGCCTCAACGCCCTGATTCAAGGGATAGTCAACCTCACGCTGCATGTTGACTTCCGGGATATGCTTTTTGTGACGCATCTGCTGCTCGCCGCGGGCGTGGGTGTCTCCATTTTCCTGCTGGTGAAGGAATACCAGCGCAACGAGAGCAGGGATATCGCCATGATTCTCATAGCCTTTACCCTGCTCGGCTCCAGCGGAGTTCTGGCAATGGCGCTGTACTGGCTTTTGAACATCCCCTTCTACGGCACGATTTTTGAAGTCGGCATCTGCCTGTTTGTGTTTATCCTCATCAACAGCATTCTGACTGTGATGGTGGAAAACATCCGCTACAAGAGCGAGATGCAGGTCTATCAGCGGCTTTTGCGCGAGGACGGAATGACCGGCATGGAGAGCCGGCAGCCCTTTGATGATTATCTGACGGCTATCCAGCGCTCCCCCGCCAACTACAAAAACGCGGCCCTGATTTTCTTCAAGGTAAAAAACCTCAAGAAAATCAACGAGGAATCCGGCCATGCCGCCGGGGACGAGCTTATTCTCGGCGCGGCCAAATGTATTTCTGAAACCTTTGGCAAGGCCGGGCGCTGCTACCGACTCAAGGGTGATGAGTTTGCGGTCATACTTGATGAATCCCTGATTTCAGAGGAAGAGTGGTTCAGCCGCTTTGACCTCGCCATCCAGAAGTTTAACCGCAACAGTCCGTATTGGCTCTCGATTGCCAGAGGGTGGAGCGACTACCGCGATGATGACGGCAGCCTCAAGACCATAAGCAACTGGAAATTCTGTGCCAACAGCAACCTGCACTGATAAGAGCTATGAGTAGATATAATTTTGATTTTCTGATTACGGGGCTTATCCTTCTCATTCTGGTTTTGTACCACTTCAAGTCCCAGAAAAAGCTCGGCGGCCTGAGCAACAGCATTTTCTATTTCTTCATCGTGACAGCGTTTGCCGACGTTATTTTTGACATTATATCCTCGCTGCTTATTATGGATGAGGACCCCAATCTTGCCTCGCTCACGATGCTGACGCTGACTGTTTTTTATATTCTTCAGCTTATAGTTCCCCTCGCCATCGTGTTTTACGCTCAGACCCTGCGCCAGACCACGCCCCTGAGAATCAAAAGGGAGATGTACTTCTGGTTCATCATCCCGGCCCTCATTCTTCTGCTGATTATCGCCAACTGCTGGAACGGGCTTATTTTCTCCGTTAATGCAGACGGGGTATACTGCCATGGGCCGCTTTATTTTGTGATGTATTTTTACGGGCTGCTGTACGCGCTGGCGCTCTCCGTTGTTATCGTCGTGCACAGGGATGAGCTCTCCCGGGAAAACGTCGCCATTTTGTGGGAGTTTCTGATTATTGAATCCGTCACCGTCGTCATTCAGGCGCTGCGCGGGGATTATCTGATGACGGGCTTCGGCCTCTGCCTCGGGATAACTGTGCTGTATCTGACGATAAGCAACCCCAGCACATATATTGACCACATGACCGGCGCCTTTGACAAGCACTATTTTGACAGATGGTTTTTCGAGCAGCGCTCAAGGAAGAAAACCGTGCATGTCATTTCCGTCAACCTCCTGCGCCTCAAGCATGTCAACAAAATCTTCGGAAACACCGTCGGAAACCAGCTCCTCGCAGACATCTCAAAAACGCTTCAGGGGCTCAGCCCCTATGTGCAGGTGTTCCGCATCTCCGGCAACCGCTTTTTCCTCACCATGCAGACGCTGACGGATTATGAGCAGACCCGCGAGCAGGTTTTAAATTACTTTCAGGGCAATTTTGAGGTCAGCGGCAGGTCGACGCCATTCCCTGTGAGCATCTGCGGCATTATTCACGCGGAGAAGCTGCCCGAGAACACCTTCATCGCCTATGCAGACTACATGGCCTCGCTTGTCAAGGACTCCAAGGAAACCGTGCTCATCCAGTCTGACGATAAGATGATAAACGGCTTTATCTACGAGCAGGAGATCGACATTTTCCTCAATGAGGCCGTGGAAAAGGACATGTTCGAGGTAAACTTCCAGCCGGTTTTCTCGCTTGAAACGAACAGATATATCACTCTCGAGGCTTTGAGCCGTCTCTGGCACCCCACCTTGGGCTATGTGCCGCCGGATGTGTTCATAACCCGGGCGGAAAAGACCGGCCATATCCTTCAAGTCGGCCTGCTTCAGCTCCGGCGCATCTGTCAGTTTGTAAAAGAGCATGAGCAGATTATGGGCCAGATACGAAACATCAAGTTCAATCTCTCCCCCATTGAAATTCTCGACTATGAGCATGTGCAGTCCTTGATTGACATTATCCGGGAGTACGGGCTGCCGTTTTCCTATTTCCAGTTTGAGATTACCGAGACTGTGGCAACCGAGTACAGTGACCGCCTTTACGACGTTCTGGATATGCTGAAGGATACGGGTATCTCCCTCTGCCTTGATGATTTCGGCTCAGGCTACGCAAACCTCAACACCGTTTTGAAGCTGCCATTCTCCTGCATTAAAATGGACCGTTCCCTGCTGCACGGGCTGTACGATGACCCGCAGGTGGCGTTTTTCTACCGCAGCCTTGTTTCGCTCCTGCATGAGATGAATTATAAAATCATCTCTGAGGGCGTGGAGACAAAGGAAGAGGAGGAGAAGCTGCGCGAGTGGGGCGTGGATATGATTCAGGGCTATTACTTCTCCCGCCCCGTATCCGGCCAGGAGATACTCAAGATGCTTGAGGACAATAAAGAAAAAAGTCATTGCTAATGCGGCAGCGGCATAATAGAGTAAAAAATACCTGCCGAAAAGAAATTCTGATTTCTTTTCGGCAGGTATTTCTCTACGCAAAATTTTGCTCATAAGCCCTCGATAAATCGGAAGTTGTCGCGGCGACAACTTGGCTCTCCCTCTGGGAGAGCCAAGACTGCCCCTGCGGGGCAGCAGAACGGAGCACGACAACTCCCACTCTGTCGTACCGTTTCAAAACACACGTAATATTACATTACGCAGCTGTCGAAAAGGCCGTGGCTTTTTTCTTTACAGCGCCCTGCGCAGAAACACCATGTCGCGTAGCTGCACGCCGCATTCGATTATCGGGTGGTCATAGTTGTCGGTAAAAAAATCCGGGACGCGGTGAGAGTATACAAAGCCGCAGCGCTCGTAAAACGGGAGCGTCAGCGGGCTCTCCCCGGTGCCGACCTGCAAAATGGAGTACAGCCCACGGTATTTTTCGGCCACATACTCAATAAGCGCCCGGCCATAGCCCTGTCGCTGACGCTCGGGCGCGGTGGCCAGATTTTTTATCTCCAGCACCCCCTCACCCACCGGCAGCACTACACACTCAGCCATGACATCACCATCTTCCAGCACATACATTGTGCCATTTTCAAGATAGCGGTCAATCATGCTCTCCTGCTCATCCGCCAAAAGCAGCAGGGACAGATATCGCTTTTTGTTCTCCTTTACCTCGCGGATAATCATGTCCTCCGCCTCCATCAAGTTAACATAATATTATATATTTATGATTATGTTATCTTTTCATTCAATACCGAATTCTTTTGCGTATTTCAAAACGCCGTGAACCTGTGCCGCGTCGTCTCTGAGTCTGATTGCCATGAAGTTCTCCCGGGGCACATCAAAAGGCGGGAGGATGCCGAAATTATCCGCCGGGATATAGCCGTGCTTCGGGTAATACAGGTCGCTGCCCAGCACCACGGAATACTCATAGCCGAGGCCGCGGGCTATCTCATGCCCCGCGCTTATCAGGGCCGTACCTACCCCGCATCGCTGATACTCCGGCAGCACCGACAGCGGCGCGAGGGCGAGCACCGTCCGCCCTTGAACCTCCGCCTTGGAAAACAAAATATGGCCAATAATGCGCCCGTCCTCCTCGGCAACTAAGGACAGCTCCGGGATATAATTCTCCCCTTCTCTCAGCTCGTTGACAAGAAACTGCTCGTTGCCGTCCGCCTGCTCCGCGCTGAGAAACGCCGCCTCCACAACGCTGAATATCTCGTCCTTATCCGCCGGTTTTTCCTGCCGTATTATCATAAATTAACCTCATTTCCTTGCGGCAAAATCCGCCGCCTCTATTATCCAGCCCATCAGCTCTTCATCAATTTCGTCCTCGCTCGAAATCAGCATATGGTGCGTCCATCGGTTTGGGTATGGCTCGGTGGCAATGTCTATCCGGGGCGAATCAAGCCTGTGCTCAAGGCCGATGGTCAGGACGATATAAGTCTCCGGGCAGTCCTTCTTCTTTCGCGGGCGCGAAAAGGACACACAGGCAAACATGTGCCTGTTGTAAAACGAAATCTGGCTCTTCTGCGCCTTTATGCGGACATCCTCAATCTCGCCCAGTATACGCTCCTGCAAGCGCTCATACAGCGGCAGAGCGTCCATATGCCCCGCGAAAAACAGCAGCACGTCCTCACTCATCATTCGCCGCCCTCCTTTTCGCTCCATTTTGCAATCTCCGCTATAAGCTCAAGCGGCAGCGGCTTGCTATACGGCAGCTGTATGCTGCCCTTGCTCGTCTTATATTCAGTCAGCCGCTCGGCAAATGCCTCAACCGCCTCCGGGCCGGGGTACAGGCCGATATGCTTTTTAAACGCCGCGAAATGGATGATATTTCTCTTTTTCCAATAGGTGGGCATACTCCAAGAGATTTTTTCCTGCGCGTCAGGCAGGGCGGCTTTGATTGCCGCGTTGACCTGCCGGAGATATGGCCGGGTATCCTCCGGCTGCTGCGCAATATACTCCTCAATGCTCTCAGGCGCCGCGCCGCAGTAGTGGTCCTGATTCGTGTTTTTAAACTCCCGGCCGCATTTTGGGCATTTCCACATGGTTCTGCCTCCCTCTCAAAAGCTTTTTTAATCGTACCATACAAGCCGGTTTATTACAAGTGCACCATAGACAAAAGGCATCAGCCGCAGTGAACTGCCCCAATTTGTGCGGACAACACAAAAAGGCATTCCTGCGTAGGAATATAAAATTTTAAGCAACATACTGGCACCGGAATTCCATCGGTGTCAGTTTTGTTTTCGTCTGGATACGCTG
>ULWX01000160.1_pt1 | contig 14084 bp, 6 predicted proteins | sample 1960851 | NCBI WGS metagenome assembly ULWX01 (sample SAMEA4835826, study PRJEB28245) | human gut metagenome | biome: gut microbiome; material: fecal sample | place: Denmark | collected 2008 | reverse complement strand
GCGCTTTCCATGCCATGCGCCCCGGAAACCATCTCCATTTTTCCCAATACCATCTCCGGGTGGTCTGCAAAATACTGGTTCATCACAATACCGTCTTTTTCCGTCAGATGCACCCAGTCCGGCTCTATATCCATTACCCGGTCACGCTTCTTTAAAAACAGAATATCCGAAGTGACCTCCGTACCCGCATTTTCCTTAAACGCTGTGTTCGGGAGCCTGACCGCCCCTAACAGCTCCGCCCTCTGTGCAAGGTATTTCCGCACTTCCGGTTTTTTCTTATCCATTGTCCCCTTTGAAGTGACAAAAGCGACAATGCCGCCCGGTCTGACCTTATCCAGTGTCTTTGCAAAAAAATAGTCATGGATAAGGAAATTATGCTTGTCATACTGCCTGTCAGACACTTTATACTGTCCGAAAGGCACATTTCCCACCGCAACATCAAAAAAGTCATTGGGATAACTGGTATTCTCAAATCCTGTTATCTTAATATCCGCATGAGGGTAAAGCTGTTTTGCAATCCGCCCGGTCAACCCGTCAAGCTCCGCCCCATACAGCCTGCTTTCCTTCATTCCCTCCGGCAGACAGCCATAGAAATTCCCTATCCCTGCGGCGGGATCTAACACGTTCCCTCTGGTAAATCCCATTTTCCCCACTGCGTCATAGATTGCCTGAATGATGACCGGACTTGTATAATGGGCATTTAACGTGCTTTCCCTTGCGGAAGCGTATTCCTCCGGGGATAACAGGCTCTTTAATTCCTGATATTCATTCGCCCAATTCGCTTTGGAAGAATCAAAAGCATCGGCAAGACCGCCCCACCCTACATATTTTGCTAAAATCTCCTGTTCCTCTGGTGTAGCGGTACGGTGTTCGCCCTCAATCTTTTCAAGGGTGCGTATGGCTTCTATATTCTGGCGGAACTTCTCTTTCGGCGCAAATCCTTTCCCGGTGTTTTCGGCTTCATTAAAAGAAATATGATAATTTACTGCTCCCGACTTATCAATCTCCGGCTCTTTTTCTGATGCTTTTTCCGGTTCTTCCTCCGATTCCCCTGTCAGTGCTTCCACGTCACCCATGACCTGCCTGATAAACGGATCGTTTTCTAAGGCGTTTTCATCTACAAGCTGCCCGTCCACAATGCCTGCTTTTTCCAGACGCTCCCGGACTGCCTGTGCGTCAATATCGGGGAAATCATCGTCCGTATCAGAAATATCTTCTTTCGGAATACTCTCCGTTTCTGGCTGTCCTGCCTTTTCGGTATCAGTTTCTGGTATTGGCTCTATATTCTTCGTTTCTTCCCGTTCCGGTTCTTCAGATAAATCTTCCTGCTCTGCCTTTGAAACTTCCTCCGCAGCTTTTTCTTCCCTCTGCTGTTCCGGCTCATTCTCATAACGTGCCGCATACTTCTGTGCTTCCTTCAGCAGAGCGTCCATCTCCACCGCTTTTTCTGTATTGCCGCTTAATGACTGCATCAGGACATAATCGGCGGCTTCTAAAAATAAAGTATCATAAACCGCCTTGCCCTCTAATCTTCTGTCAGCGTCCTCAATGGCAATCTCCCCGGTATCTTCATTCCAGCCGACCACATCTTTCATGGACAGCGCACCGCAGATTTTTACCACAGCAGACATCTCCGCAATCCTTTCAGCCAGTGCCTTTTCACTGTCACTGATGTTATTTTCCGGTTCAGGATTTTGTGCTTTTTGTCCGGAAGATTCTGTTTCCTGCTCCGGTACAGCCGCCTTCTCCGGCTCCCTGTCACGCTCTATGTACCGTCTTGCCTGATTGGTAAAACCGTCCAGTACAGCCGGGTGGGAAGTGACGATATAATCCCTTGTCTGCCAGTCAGCGGAAGGCACAAGGCTTTTTGCCCATTCCTTATTGTTCGGGGAAAACCTCCCGTCATGGGATAAATGCGTGATTGTATTGGCAAGGACAATCTCTACACGCTCCTTCCCGTACTGCCTGATAACACCCTCGGCGGTATCCCTCGGAAGTGTATAACCGTCAAATTTTTCCGCAATCGCCTGTTCTATGGCATTTTTACACTCTATCCGGATACCATGCTCCAGCTTTTCCTGCTCCCGGCGCATGGCTTCCTCTGCCTGCTCTTTTTTATACTGTGCATAGGCTTCCTTGCCCTTTGGCGAAAGGTATTTATCCGCTTTTACAAGCTCGCTGATGCATTTCTCCACCACATTCCACTTCAAAAGGACTTTTGCGTATGGGTTTCCATAACTGCCCTTTTCCAGACGGATACCCTTTGCGTCATGTTCTTCATGCCCTTTATCACTCCCGATCAGTGCGTGGGAACTGCCGCCTGTTCCATATTCATTTTTAAGGAAAGCAATATTATCTTTTTTATCATGCCCCTCCATGAAATACTCATAAATGCGGAACTGCCCATGATGAAAGCTACTGCCCCCTGTCAGCCGGGTGTCTATCTCGTCCTGTGTGATAAAATCCTCATTCCGCACCTCCACACTGTCCTGTGCCGTATATTCTCTTTTTTCCACACTTAAATCTGCTATCTCTGAAAGCAGATGCTCCGGACTTTTCACATACCGCCACTTTATCTGCTTTTCCCCGGCTTCAAGCTGTTCTTTCGCTTTGGAAAGCTCCCCGGAAACAATATCCCGCCCTTCCTGCGTGGATAAAAGCTCACAAAGGTTCGTGATGCTTTCCGGGTGGTTATAATTCTTTATGGGTATGTTCTCCGGCACTTCCCCGATACCGTCCCGGAAGAAATTGAACAGGTCATTTGACACCCTCTGCCGCTCCACTGCGTCCACAAGGAACACTTCATTAGCGCCCATATAAGAGCCATTCTCCACCATAGACCGGACAATGCCCTCCACTTCCTGCCAGCCCATCACCGCAACCGGATTTTCCTTTGCAGACATCCCGTAGCCGATACTCATGCCGGATTCACTGAACCAGACAGAAATAGGATTGTTCCCAAAGTCAAAGCCTTTCCCGGTAGTCCGGTATTCGTTTTTCAGAAACTCCGCCATTTCCTCCGGCGTCTTGCCCTGCTGGTACTTTGCATAAATGCGGCTTCTGCTGTTATCCCGTCCGCCGCCTGTACGCAGAATGGCTTCAAGCTGTTCTTTGGGCAAAGAAAAAGCGGCGGGCATGATGTATTTCTCTCCTGCCTGCGCCGCTTCAATCGTGCCGATCTGTTCCTCGATACTTGGGAAAAGGCTAAGCTGTTGGTAAACTTCCGTTTCCTTTGGTTCTGGTTCTTCCCACTGCGGTATCTGCCCCTCTTTCAGATATTCGCCTTTCTCCATATAAAAAGCGATGCTGTCCCTCACAGTTTCCCATGACACAGACGATTCCGCTGTCCGGTTCAGGTAGTTCCCTCTCCAGACGGTCAGACCGTTCTCATCCGCCCTGTACCCGGCTCTTTCCTCCCCAACATAAAACTCCGTATATTCCCCATGCCTGTAACTGTTTTTGATATATTCCGTCTGCTTTCCCTTATCCGGCTCAAAAAGCATTACCCCGGCAATATCCGGGCATTTATGCTCCATAAATTCGTCAAACTGCAAAATACCCTTTTCAATTTCAAACAAAGAAAAGCCGGATAATGTGTTTTCTCCATTACCCGGCTCTGGCAGCTCCTTATTTTCAGTTATTTCTTCCTCATTTACAGGCTGTATATCAGCTCTTTCAGCACGATTTCCTCCGCTGAGTGCCTGATGTTGTTCATCATCCCCACCCATTTCATCTGATTGGTGGCTTTCAGTTCCTCCGTCACGCCCTCCGCTTTCGCCATCTGCGCTGTCAGCAGTTCCATCCTCTGTTCTGCCTGTTCCTGAATAGCCAGAAGATGCTCTTTCAGCTTCCCTTTCAGCAGAAGTCCGGTGTAGATTCCCTTCTTGTGTTCCTGTAAGTAATTCTTCCTCATCAGCCCGTACTTCGTCAGTGTCCCCTCCGGCTGCTCGTCCATCTGTAACATCGGTATCAGATAATCCCCGTTTTTCTCGTAGGTCAGATTCATCATTATTTCCCCTTTCCCCGGCATTTCCGGTCTGTGTGGTAGGTTGTACGTCCTGCGCTTCACTTTCACGCTTTAAAGCATTATAGCGTGTGTCAACAGTATTTGCAAGTCCTTTTTCAACTAAATTTTTCGATGCTTCATTTCTGGCATACGCCCTGTCATACGCCCCGATTGCCTTCCCGATTTCCATAAGGACAGGCTTGGATAAATCGGATATGCTGTCCCCGATATGCGACAGGGTTTCCACCGTATTAAATTCATGGATATAAGGGAACTGGATTTCCTCTGCCAGCTCCGCATCATCCATGCCGCACCGCTTTAAGACCATGTAAGCGATACTGTCCGCCAGCGTTTCCCGGATACGCACAGCAACATTCAGTTCGTCCAGTTCCTCCAGAAAACTTCCCTCTTTCAGATATTCCATATCCGAAGCAAGCTCCCCATAACAATCCTGTGCAATCCGGGCAGCAATCTCCCTGATCCTGTCCGTAAACCCGGCTTCTTTGTTGGTATCCCCGTAAATCCCTTCCAGACGGTCAAGCACCGCTTCCTGATGTTCCTCTCTCATTTCCCATAGCTGGGGGAAACGCCCGATACGCCTTGCCTTATGCACGTCCGATATGTCAAAGACATACCGCAGTCCGGTGTAAGGACTTCCTTCTTCATCAATCAGGGCAATCCCCTTTGCCCCTTTGTTTACCCAACAGTGCATTTTGTCATTCCATATCTCTATGGAAGCGCAGGCTGTGGCATCCGGTCTTTGGGCATAGATAAGGAGCTGGTCTTTGAACGGGTATTTGTAGAGCCTTGATGCTGTGTTCAGATATTTCTTCCAGCTTTCTTCATTCCTCGCCACTTCCTTTGATGTTTCTGCGGAAAGTGCGGAAATCAAGTCATATTTTCTCATGGTAAACCTCCATTTCCTGTTTATTGTTTTTGGGCAATAAAAAAGGTGGCTATGGTTCGTTCATAAGCCATTGCCACCAGTGACGGTAAACTTTATTCAATTTTTGTCTGCTCCTTTCCTAAAATCTTTATATTTATATAAGAAAAGTACCTAAGATTTCTCCTAAGTACTTTTCAATACTGCTACAATTATGCCTTACCACAACATTTTTTATATTTCTTTCCGCTACCACATGGACATGGATCATTCGGATATATTTTCTTTTTCTGCTTTTTCTTTAATGTTTCTATAACCCTATTTTGATAAAGAAAATCTGCATATTTCTCTAATTTATCCTTATCATACCCTTCTTTATCAATGTCTTCAATATATAATTTTTTATAAGTTACATCTTGCAACTCATCTGATTCGTCATATTGAAGAAAAATATACCAGCTTTCATTTTGTCCTACCCTCATCATATTTGCATACATATAATTAAGTCTGTCTTCTTCGCTAAACTCCTTAATCCCATTCTGTTTAACAAAGCATCCATACATAACATCCCCATTACTAAATGCTGGGAACATTCTACCTATCTCTCTCTGTCGTTTTAATAAATAATGAATAGTTTCCACAAGCTGACTTCTAGTTTCAGGTGCATAATCCAACAAGAAATTTACAAAAGATACTCTTCCATACAATTTCTTTTCCTCTACAACAGAAATAATTTTTCTAATCTCATCTGGAACTTCTTGTACCGGTTTATTACTCTCCACTTCTTCACAATGTAAACTTGCAAAATACGCATCTAAATCCTCTCTATAACCATAAGCGGCAAAAGAATCACAATCATCAAATTCATCTGCGTACATTTCATAGTTATTATGAACAATATACATTCCCAAATGATCCAGTTCATCGCTAAGTAATAGAGTTTTTGACCTTGTTGCTGTTTTACGCTGTTTTAGATAATGCAAAAAGTATAACGGTGAATTAAAATATGCTGTGTATACTTCCAAATCATCCACACTAATTGCTATTGTTCCACTGTTCACCTGCAAGAAATTCATCTTCTCAATCTTCGCTTCAAAAGCATTAAAATTATCAACCGTTACACAAAATGTAAATATATTTTGGAACTTATCCCTACTAATAGTTACCTTTTCATTCTTTTTATCATCATAAAATGTCACCTGCTTATTTCTTTCTATATAGTTCAATGTTCTTTCACATTGATAATCTGCCTTCCCAATCAATGCATCAAAAGATTTTTTATGTGCTTTATAATCTGTAATTGCTGGAGTATATGTAAAAGAACCTGCCTTAACTTCCGCAATAATAAGAGTATCATCATATAGTACCAATATATCATTTTCATCCATTTTCTTTAATGAACTGCCTATCGGATAATAATTACCTACATAAGTCTGACATCCCGGTAAAAGCCGTTTAAATTGATCTTCTACTAAAGTTTCACTCGCTTTCTGTTGTATATCTGCCCATTGTGTTGTATATTCATTATCATGTCTTTTCATATCTTTTTGAATAATACGATAGATATTATCAAATAAATTATAATAATCAAAACAATAGCTAGATTCGCCTATTTTTATAAATGGTCTTTTCTGAACAGGCAAATCACGTATAATCCAGCCTGAGAAATCTTTTTCATCTATAAAATCTTTACATTCACCAATATCCCACGATAAACTATTTATTAATGTATCACTCCAACCTGTTACTTTCTTTATATCATACAGCTGTGTTCCAAAACACTTTTCGCATAATTCCAAATTTTGTTGACTATCTCTAATTTCATCTAAAAGTTTTTCAACATCTTCCAAGTTTTTCCCCTCTGATGCTTTTTGAAACTCCAAGAATTCATTAAACATTCCTTTCATAGAATCTAGTTTAGCTGATGAAAGCGAATATTCTAACTTTTCTAATCCCTCTAATAAATCTTGTGCTGATACCCCATATAATTCTCGCATCTTATCTGAATGAGGTAATAGTAAACTCTCCATATTTGTAAGCTGCTGAAACTGGTATCTTTTACCTCGCACATTTCCCATTAGTTGTGCTTCCATAATATACTGTATATCTTTTTCATCTAAATCTGCATCGTCAATCATCGTCTTAGCTGCCCAAAAAATATAGAAAATCTGTGTTTTTATATACAGTTCATCAACTTTTTCTAACACATTTTCAATTAACTCTTCTTGATTATCCTTAAATCCTTCAGAATAATTCTCCTGTGAAACTAAAATACTCTGTATATATTCAACTGTTCTTAATTCAAAATTTTGTTTTCCTTCTATCTGTATCTCAGAAACAGTATTGAATAAATTAACCATTCCACGATCCATAGCTACCATCAATAACGATAAGGGATCACATTTGCTAATATGCTCCCGAATATCCATAACTAATGTATCAATTTCAGCTTTCTTTTCATCATACTGTTGCGCCAATTCTGTATTTCGTTCTAAAATGTCTTGTTCCGTAAAATTATTCTTCAAAGACACTATATTTCCCATTCGTCCCAACTCTAAAAAACCATTACTGTAAAACTCATCAAAAGGTATCTGCTTATTCTTTCTTTTTTTCTTCATAATCTCTCTCCTATATATCTAACAATAGTTTATATGGCACTTACACATCTTTCTAGTTTTGCGCTAATTTTTTGTTTGTATTTAATTATGCCATCCAGCTATCGTTAATTATATCAATCAATCTATATTTCCACAATCATTTTCAAATCACCTTCTTCCTAAATGGCTGCAAAATACAAAATGTGTATCTTGCAGCCTGTTTCCTGTTACTTTCCGGCATTACTCATAGAAACCATTTTCCTCAATGCCTTTTTCCAGAATGGTATGTATCAGTTCCTCCAGTTCCACACCGTTAATCTCGCTGACTACAATCAGCTTTGCAAGGGTATCTTTCTGTACGGATATTGCATACTGTTCCTCATCGGCACGAAGCTCATGGACACAGATGCCAAGTCCGTCCGCAATCCTGCATACTACCCCAAGCTCCGGCTCCCTGATGCCCGCCAGAATATCCATGATTGTCCGCTCCGGCACTCCTGACATTCTGGAAAGCTCCATAATGCTGACTTCTTCCTCTTTCATCATGTTTAATAACTTATCTCCTGTTGTAAACATATCTTTTCCTCCCTTTATTTTTTCTTCCCGCCGGAAGATTTCTTTTTTGGAAATTCCATGACAAATTTAAACTGTACCCCGCTTTTTTCTTCCCCGCCTTTGGTATAGTGGTATTCCTCCGTCCCACTCGGAATGATATAGGCATCATAAGCCTTGCCCGCCTTGCTCTTTAACCCTTTTAACAGGATTTTCTTTCCGGCAAGCAAATCCTTTACCTGTATGTCGGTAAGTGAAGCTCCCATTACTCTGCTCACATTCATGCCGCATTTCTTTACGCAGTACGCACCGAATTTCCCCTTTACCACCTGACCGCCGCAGTTCGGACACGTCCCAAGCACCGTCTGTTCCTGTGCGAACATCTTTTTCTGCTCGTCGCTGACCTCATGGTAGGTGTGTATCAGCTCCGACACCATGTTTTCAATCTCCGCCATGAAGTCCTCCATTGGAAGCTCCCCTTTTGCTACCAGTGTCAGGGCATTTTCCCAATCGGCAGTAAGTTTCGGGGATTTCATAACGTCCGGCAGGACTGTAATCAGCTTCAATCCGTCCTCGGTGGGTATGATCTGTTTTTTCTCACGCTTTACAAAACCGTCTTTTACCAGCTTTTCAATGATGTCCGCCCTTGTCGCAGGCGTACCCAAGCCTTTCCGCTCCACATCGTCGCCCATATCTTCCGCCCCGGCACGTTCCATTGCAGATAATAATAAATCTTCTGTAAAATGCTTCGGCGGGGAAGTGAAATGCTCACTGATTTTCGTCTGCACACCGTCAAATGCCTGTCCTTCCGACAGTTCCGGCAGCTTCTTTTCCTCTTTTTCTTCCTCCTGATTCCCGGAGATTTTAAAGGAACGCTTAAAGGCATCTTCAAAAGATTTCCACCCGTTATGCGTGACAGACTTCCCGGAAACAGTAAATGTGTGTCCGTTACAGGAAAACTCTGCCTTGACTGTTTCATATAAATGCTTCTCCCCGGTGGCGCATAAAAGGCGGTTCGCAACCAGAGATAAAATTTTACGCTCCGTTTCCGGCAGTGCCGCAAGGTCAGCCTTCGCAATCTCCATTGTGGGGATAATGGCGTGGTGGTCTGTCACCTTTTTACTGTTCAGAATCCTCTTTATATCCGGTCTGGGCGCTTTATTTTCCTCAAACATCAGGGAATGGAACACCGCTTCGATTACGCCCTCTGCGGTCTGCCCCATGTCATCAGACAGAAACTGGCTGTCCGTCCTCGGATATGTGGCTAACTTTTTCTCATAAAGGCACTGTGTGTACTCTAAGGTCTGCTTTGCGGTAAACCCAAACAGGCGGTTCGCATCCCTCTGGAGCGTAGTGAGGTCATAGAGCTTCGGCGGCATGACTGTCTTTTCCTCTTTTACAACAGACGTGGTAAGAGCCTGCCCATTCTGACAAGCTCCCACAATCTCATCTGCTTTCTTTTTATCATCAATGCGCCCGGTGGCGGCATCTATCCCATCCATCAGGATATGTGCCATGTAATATTTTTCCTTCTGGAAATTCATAATCTTTGCTTCCCTGTCCACCAGCATCGCAAGGGTGGGTGTCTGCACCCTGCCCACCTTCAGGACTTTGCCGCCATACAAAACAGTGAACAGCCTTGTACCGTTGATGCCCACAAGCCAGTCCGCTTCCTGCCTGCACAGTGCGGAATGGTATAAATTATCGTAATCACTCCCCGGCTGTAAATTCTCAAACCCTTCCCGGATTGCGCTTTCCTCCATTGAGGAAATCCACAGGCGTTTGATCGGCTTGCCACAGCCTGCCATTTCATACACCAGACGGAAGATAAGCTCACCCTCCCGCCCGGCGTCAGTGGCACAGATTGTGGCGGTGACATCTTTCCTGTGCATCAACTGGCAAAGTACGTCATACTGCGCTTTCGTGTCCGGCTTGACCTCATACTGCCATTTTTCCGGATTTACGGGAAGGCTCTCATACGTCCATTTCTTCCACTGTTCCCCGTAGCTTTCCGGCTGTGCCAGCTCCACCAGATGCCCCACGCACCAGCTCACAATATACCCGTTCCCTTCCATATATCCGTCACTGATTTCCGTTGCGCCGATTACTTCTGAAATACTTCTTGCAACACTTGGTTTTTCCGTTATCACTAACTGCATTTATTCATCCTCCCCTTCTTTATCCTCAAAAAAACCGTCCTCACTGTCCTCGTTTTCCTCGTCATCTTCGTATTCTTCTTCCTCATCCTCCTCATCATCGTCCTCGTCAAGAAATTCCTCTTTCTTTTTCCGGACTACCTTGAAATAATAGCCACCGCCGATAGCGATAACTGCCACAACTCCAAGAATGATATAGGTTGCCATCGGGTTTTCTTCTGCTTTCTCCGGCTCTGGTTCAGGTTCTTCGGTATTTTCTTCCCCGTCCCCGTCTTGTTCTTCCGTAAGTTCTTCTTCTGTTTCCTGTTCCCCGTTATTATTGGGCAGTGCGCCCTCCGGCACAGGGATTGCAGATTCCAGAGCAGCGGAATTTTTCGGTAAGGTTTCGCTGTTGTCCGCTGTCACGTTTAACAGGTCATTTTCCGTAACTTCCGTCAGGAAGTACACCATTTCTTCCTCCCCGTCCCGGTCAATGATAAGGTAGAACACTTTTTCCGATGCGGTCTGGATTGTATAAAATTCCTTCCCGGTTTCGCTTTTCTCCTTCTCCCCGGATTCTTCCTTTTCCTCCGATGCAGCCGCTTCCGCCATTGCCTGTTTTTTCTGTTCAGCCGGGCTTAATTCTGATACGGTATTCCCGTCACTGTCCGTTTTGGTATGCTCCGTTACCTGTGCGGTGGCAGAGGAAGGCTTGGTTGCCTGTGCATTGACCGGGAGCTGCTCTGCCGGGTTCTTCTCACCGCTGTCCTCCTTTTCCGGATCGGTGTAATATGGGTTGGCTGTTTTATAGACCTCTGACATATTTCCGGCATGATCCATAGCGGAAATGGTAAAATACTGGTAGCCTGCATCAAACTGCTGCAGGCGGATATTTAAGACACCGTTTGTAAGCTCCGTAAATTCGTACCCGTTCACATACACCGCCTTGATACCGGAATCCGTATCATGCGCCTGTACGCTTAACAGACCGTCACTGACCGCAGCGTTTAGGGTAGGCTTCGTGAAATCAAAACATTTAATATAACGGTTCTTCTCATAGGTCTTGCCCCTCTGGTCTGTCACAAGCACATAGACGGTGGTATTTTCCGAAATCTCCACATACATATCCTCTGTGATGTCCGTCCAGCTCCCATTCTGTGCGACTTTTGCCTGTACGGTCTTTATGGTGAAATTGCCGGAATGAGCCACATCTTCTATGGAGATATGTACCTTTGTGGTGTCATTGTGCCACCCGGACGGAGTGGAGATTGTGATTTTAACATTCGGGTTCACATATTCACATAAGCTGTAATCTTCCTTGCAGGCTTCACAATCTTTGTCAATGGAATACTGTGTGCATTTTTCTTTACAGGTACATTCCGGCTTTGGAATCTCATTCCCCGATACCGTTCCGCCCTCCGTTTCTTCTTCTGATTCGCCGCCGCTCTCACCGGGTTCTGTTTCAGTGCTTTCCTCCGCTTCTTTGCTGCCCTCTGTCCCGGCGCTTTCCTCTGTTTCCCCTTCGGTACTGCTTTCCTCCGCATAAGCGTCTACCGTATTCCCGCTGTTCGCCATAACCGCCCCTATGGGCATACAGAACAATAATGCCGATAACAGCAGCGACGCCACTGCCCTAACTGATAACTTTTTCTTCATTTTCTGCCATCTCCTTTGCGTTTTCTTTTTCTTCCAATAACTTCAAAATCTCGTCCTCGCTGAATTTAATGAGTAATTGCAGCTTCTCGGACGAGATTTTATGCTTTTCGATAATATCCATTTTTTCGGCTCTTTCCGCCATGCGCTTCTGTTCTTCCAAATCCTTCTGCTTCGCCTGTAATGTTTCAAGCTGCGCCCGCACTTTGGTAAGCTCCTTTTCAATGCGTTCCTTTGTCATAAATTCCTCACTTCCTTCTGTTTTTTCCGCTTTTCCCATCCGGCGGGATCAAAATCATTAAAATCCAGTACAGCTCTGAAAAGCCATTTGTTATTTACCCATCTTTGCAGTTTTCTGGTAACAGGCGGTGCGGTGGGTTTTTCATATACCATCACATAAGGATCAAAACCCATATCCCGCAGAGTATATATCCTATACAAATCCTGTTCGTGGCTGCTGTTATAGTTTGTCAGCACATACACCCGTCTTTTCCGGTAATCATTCACAGTTGTAAGCTCTGAAAATCTTTTAAAATACCCTGTCAGGTCATCTTCCGGATTATCCCAAGCAAAGTGCAGCATTTTTGTTTTCACTTTATTCAGCATCTCCACTTTCTCCGGAGTAATCAAGCGCACATCAAGCCCCTGTGTAAAGTCCACCATTGCGCCACTTTGCACAAGCTGTTGTAATAACCGTTCCCAATCCGGACAGGCTAACAGATTCGCATCAAGCAGCTTTATTTCCCTTTCCCCATTCCAGAACTCGGCTAGGTCAGCAACCGCTTTTGTCCTGCGCCCCTCTTTATCCCCTACAATGCAAAAACCGCATCCACGAGGACACCCTCTTGACAGAAAACCGTATGCTGTTCCCGCAAATTTCGGGTATAATGCGTAATCTGGATATGTATGCTCTACTTCTTCCGGCAGATAGTTTTCAAGTCCATACCCAGTGCCGCCCCTTATAATGTGGTCAGCATGGATTGTGCCAGAATAATCCTTTGAATAACTATCTGTAAACACCCGGCTCATATATACAAGGTCATAATGTTTCCTCCCATCATGCCATTCCACCGTATCGCCCCTCGCCTTATGATAGGCAGACAATTTCATCAGACACAAATTGGGGAAATTGTGACTGTCCACATCAATCAATCCGATTTTAATAGTATCACTCTCCTTTTTTAATTATGAAATTGCTATATCGCTTTATTGTCAGTCAAGCCTGCCAAACGCATAAAAATGGCTCTGCCAGTACGGGGAATTGATGCTTGCGTAACTGATCGGATCGCCGCAGTGTATCATTGTACCGTTGCCGCAGTAAATCCCCACATGGCTCACCGCCCCGGCTGAATTGTAAGTCCCGGTAAAGAATATAATATCTCCTGCCTTTGCGTCCGATGCGGGAACTGGCGTACACTGGTCATAAATCCCCTGTGCGGTGGTTCGTGGAAGGTTATGTACCCCGCTGTTGGTAAATACCCAGCAGACAAAACCGGAACAGTCAAAACTTGTGGAAGGGTTTGAACCGCCCCACACATACGGGAATCCTAAATATTTTGCGGCTTCCTCCATTAGAGCCTGTACCGATGCATCATCGTAGGCATCCGGTGGTATGGCGTTCCCCGGCAGTCCGCCCGGTGTTTCCCCATACAAAGTGCCTTCGCCCACATCAAAATAAAACAGCGGGTTGTAATACTCCCCGTTATATAAACATTCGATATGCAAATGGCTTCCTGTACTGCTCCCGGTATTGCCCGTTGTCCCGATGACCGCCCCTTTTTCCACTGTCTGCCCCGCACTCACGCTTAAGCTGTCCATGTGGGCATACTTGGTTGTATAACCGTCTATCTCAATCGCTACATAATTCCCATAGTGGCTGTCGTATGCCACCGCTGTCACCGTACCATCATGTGCCGCATATACGGTTGTGCCTGTCGGGACTGCTATATCCACGCCCCGGTGAAATTCCTCATTCCCTGTGACCTCGTTTTTCCGGTATCCGTAATAGCTTGACACATAATAATACCAGTAGAGGTTCAGCGGCGAAGCAAACTCCTGAAGCAGACCGTTCGTTTCCCCATACATGGCAAAAATCTCCGCCTGTTCGGTATCCATTTTCCCGGAAACAAGGCTCTCTAACGGTATGACCGTAAGTGTCACTCTGAGGATACTGACCTCGTATTCTTCCTCGCTTTCCTCCCCGGTATCCGGATCAGTGACTGTCCTTGTCCTCGTTTCCGTATCCGGCGTAAGCGTCA
>ULWX01028671.1_pt1 | contig 14085 bp, 17 predicted proteins | sample 1960851 | NCBI WGS metagenome assembly ULWX01 (sample SAMEA4835826, study PRJEB28245) | human gut metagenome | biome: gut microbiome; material: fecal sample | place: Denmark | collected 2008 | reverse complement strand
GCCGCCGCTTCGCTACCCCTCGAGCACCCCCGCTGCTTCTTAATCTTCACATTTTAACATAGGTTTTTGACAGTCTCAGGCAGAGCTGTGGTGCAGCTCTGCCCTGAATGTATTTATTTTTCCGGCCATGGAGAAATTTTTCCTTTATCTACCAAAAACGCGCTCTCGGAAATTTCCGCCATGGGGGAGTCAGAAAGAGAATCGGAGTAAAACCGCTCGGGCGTGGCGTCGCCGTAAACCTCACGGAAGCGGCGCACCTTCTCCATGTCGTGGCAATTTTTGCCTATGATACGGCCCGTGTTTTTATCCATCACGGTCGCAATAAGCCCAAAGCCCAGCTCCTCGGCGATAGGCCGGAGCAGAAACTCCGGAGATGCGGAGATAATAAGGTCATCGTCGCGGCGCTGATTCAGGTACCACGGCTCAACATTCGCCCGGTGCTGCCGCCAGAAGGCTGAAACCTCGCCGTCCACATCCTCAAGGTCAGCAAGAAAAGCGAAAACCTTCTCCTTCAGGGCTTTGGTGTTTGCCTTTTTCATCATCAGCCTGATCCCGGCGGAGGCAACGCCCGGCAGAGTTTTCAGCAGCGCCCACGGGTGCCGCTTGAGGCAGAACATCACAAAGCAGTAGGAGCTGTCCGGCTGAAAAATAGTCTGGTCAAAATCATATGCGTTCATTGTTTATAAACTGCCTCTCCATTTTCTTGTCAAAGCCGCAGGCGCGCAGGGCATTTATCGCGGCGAAAAGCCCAGCGGCGGTTTCGATGCCAGCCGCGGCGAAGATGGGCAGCAGCCCCAGCGCCGAGAGCACCAGCACCACGGCTTTGAGCCCCAGCACAACGCCTATGCTCAGCTTCGCGCCGTTGACCGTAAGCCCCGCAATTTTCAGCGCACAGGGCAGGCGGCGGATATTGTCCGACATTATGAGCACGTCCGCGCGCTCTGGCGCATCCTCAGACCGCGCCGCGTCAAAGGCTATGCCGAGGTCTGCTTTGGCCATTATATCGCTGTCCGTCTCCGCGTTGCCGATAAAGGCAAGCGTTGCGTTTACGGCGCGGTTCTCGGCCAGATATTCAACGGCGGAGAGCTTCCCCTCCGGGGAGAGCTCCGCGCGTATCATGTCAAAATTCAGCTTCGACGCTACCGGCCGGGCTACCGACAGCACATCTCCCGTGAGCATCACGAGCGTTGTAACGCCCATATGGCGCACGGCCTCCAGCGCGTCAAAAGACCCCTCGCGCACCCTGTCCGTGAGCGTGATATGGCCCATATAGACATTATCCAGCGCCACGTGGACAGCGGCCCCTGTCCGGTTGGGGCGGGTGTAGCGTATGCCGTGCTCCTCAAGAAGCGCGGCTGTGCCGACATACACATGGTGGGACTGGACAAAGGCGCTGATGCCCTTGCCGGGTAGCTCCTCAATGCTTATTGTATCTTCCTCGTCGGAAATACCGGCGGCGGTGCGCAGGGCGCGGGCAGCGCCGTGCTTTGAGCCGCGCTCGGCCTCGGCGGCGGTGGAGAGAAGCTCCTGCTCGGTGAAATCTCCGTCCGGGAACACGCCGGTGACAGCATACCGCCCGTCGGTGACGATGCCGGTTTTGCACATGACAAGCACATCAACCTTGGAAAGAGCCTCCAAAAACGGCGTCCCCTCAATGAGAATGCCGCTGCGCAGGGCGCTTCGCATCCCCGCGGAGTACATGCACCGGACGCAGACAGCAAGGCCCGAGGGCGACGCGGCGACCAAAAACGCCCCGGCCCGCGAGAGCCAGTTGAGCCAGCCGCCGCCGAAAATGGGCGGAATGACCGCCAGAATAACGGCAATGACAAAAGCAATCGGAGTATAGAGCTTTGTAAAGCGCAGGGTGAAGCCCTCAAGCTTTGAATGAAAGCCCTCCCGGGTGATGACGTTTCTCGCCATCTGCGCGGCAAGCGAATCCTGCTGCCGGCGGGTGACTTCAACGCGGATAGCCCCGGTGCGGTTAACGTATCCGGCGGCAACAGGGCAGCCCACCGCGCCGTTGAAGGGCGTCTTTTCCCCGGTAATAGGGGAGGTGTCAAAAGCGGTGACGCCGTCAATTATCACCCCGTCGAGCGCAACAACATCTCCCGGCTCGACCACTAAAACAGCCCCCGGCATGAAGCTCTTCGCGTCCACGCTCTCAACGCCGTTGCCGCTCTGGACGCAGGCCTTTTCCGGCAGCACCGAGTATATAGCCTCCTCGTCCATGCGCACGCGCTCTGTCAAAAAGGCCTCCACAAGGCGCAGCAGGCGGTAGAGCACCATGACAAGCGCCCCGGTGGACGCCTTGCCAAGGCAGAAGGCGATGACGGCGACAAGAATACACAGCGTATCGCGCGTTAAAAACCGGCGGCTCAAAAGCTGGTCAATGGCCCGCCTTATTGCGGTATAGCCCGCGAGAAGCGCCGGAATGAGGTATGAGCATAAGCGCAGCCACCCCTGCGTCGGCAGGGACCAGACCCCGACAAGCAGCACGCCCGCCGCGATGGCAATCCCCAGCTCCCGGGCGGAGAAAATACCGCCGTCCTCCGGCTCGTCACTGTCGGACAGGGGCGCTGAAATGCCTGTTTTCAGCATGGATTTCACAGCGTCAGTGCTGAAATTTATCTTTTTCGAGGGCGAAAGATGCTTGCTCATAGCTATCTCCGTTCCACATCACATAGTATAAACGTGATGCGTACATAATATATATGGTATGTTAACATAATATACCAATACCCTGCGTTTTGTCAATGCAAATGCGCACTTTAGAAGCTTCTTCCGCTGTCCGCGAAGATTTTTGCGACGTTCTCCGCCCCAAGGCGCTGAAGCGTCCTGCCATCGGCGCGAAGGTCGCGCCCGAGAGCGGCGGAGGCGATATTGATAAGCCCCGTGCAGACCGGGGTTTTAAGCCCCAGATGCTCAGAGAGCGCCTCAAGCATCACAAGCCCCTGCGGCACATCCTCGGAGATGTAGCGGGAGTCCACGGTGGTAGGGCCCTTCGCGCGGTAGGGCGAGGCGGCGTACTCCTCAAAAACCTCCTTCGCGTCCCTGTCATCATCGAGGCTGTTGCGGAACTTGCATGCGTCAAAATAGCTCAGCCGCTCATAGTCAAAGCGCTCAAGCACGTTCATCTTTTCATCGTCCAGCGCGTCGAGAATTTTATACACGCTCGGGGTCCAGACCTCCCAGTACATGCAGTATTCGCCCTTGGTTTTCTCAATGCGGGGGATGCTCATGATAGCGCCCACGGAGTGGACCATCATATTCGGGTTGTGCAGCGCCGCCTCAATGACGGAGGAGAGGTAGACATAGTTAAAGCCCATGGAGTCGAGCATTGGGCGCACCTTTGGCAGATCTGCCGCCGGGTACACACCCAGCGGATTGCGCACGTTTCTGAAGCCCACTCGCACCTTGCCCTCGGCATCTATGCGGCAGTCGATGGTGGAGCTTTCCCCCTCAATGATGGTGAGCTTTTTATCCGGGCAGTGCTTGAGAAAATAGGCGGTGGAGAAATAACCCGGAGTAATAAGCACGGCCTGCCCGTCGCGCAGATAGGGGGCAATGCGCTCGATAAGCGCCTCGTGGACGGTGGTCTGGGTGGTGATGTACACAAGATCGGCGGTTTTAATGGAGTCAAGGTTAGTTGTCAGCTCATGAACCCGCGCCGTCTGCTCCACACCCTCCTGCCAGAGCGTGATGCGGTTATCGTGCTCGGAAACAAATTTGAAAGTGTCGTTGTGCATGGAGCCAGAGGTCTTGACAAGCGTCACCTCGTGGCCCTTGAGCGTCAGGTCAGCGGCATTGGCGCAGCCCATGTTTCCCGCGCCCAGAATAGTAATTTTCATAGCTATCTCCGTATCTATATTTATTCAATAAATCAATATTGTAGAGTAAGCTCACATAAAAGTCAAGTAAAGTGCCCCGCATCAAGGTCCACTTGAAAAAATTGCATATTTTTTCTTGAATATCTTAAGCGCATTCGCAAAAGATAAGCACGGGCTGGAGTAAACGCTGAATAAATCGGCAGCAGCATGCCAATTTAATCACTGTCTACCCGAAAACCCAAATCTTTTGAGAAAAGGAGATGCAAGCTATGTCTACCAGAAATTCCAATCATCTTGTCAACCCCGCAGCCCGCGACGCTATGGAGAAGTTTAAGATGGAGGCCGCTTCTGAGGTTGGCGTCAACCTGAAGAACGGTTATAACGGCGACATCACCAGCCGTCAGGCCGGTTCCGTCGGCGGCCAGATGGTCAAGAAGATGATCGAGGCCTATGAGAACGGCATGAAGTAAGCCATTCTCAAGCTAAAAAACGAAAATTGCAGGAAGCTTTGCTTCCTGCAATTTTTGCGTGTGCCGAAAAATTCAGCTCTTGAACTCAGGGATAAATGTGCCGCTGATGCCCATGGCCTTCATGCGGGACTTCATCTCGCCGAGCTTTTTGTTGTACATCGCCGTGCGCAGCTCATCATCGGGCACAAAGCGGTAATAGCCGTTGCAGAAAATGTCAAAGGACGGGGCAAAATTGGGCTTCGTGCGGGGGATGAGCATCACAAACGCCAGCACCGCACCGGCAATAAAGCAGACAAGCTGATAGGTCTTGCAAAAATGAATCGCCAGAAACAGCGTGAGCCCCGCGAAGATGATATTCACCACGACCGACACCGTCGTATAGCGATTGGCGCCCGTTGCAATAAGCTCATCCTGAAGCGCGCGCATTTTTTTAATGAGCGGGTAGGCCGTGAGGAAATTGAACATAAGCTGCCTTATAAACAGATATGACCAGAGCCAGCCGACCAGAAACAGCGCGCCGCCCCAAAGAAACTTCATTTCCATATAATATACCTCCAAAACCGGCAATCTTTTTAACATATGATAGCACAGCGCGGCTAAAGTTTCAAGAATATTTAGCCGCTGCGGGCATAGATTGTCCATGGAAAGAAGTGTGACTATGAACGGATTTGAAAAAGCCATGGAGCTTTTGCCGCCTGAGCTGCGGCGGGCGGCGGAAAAATATGGCCCTGAGCGGGCAGAGGAGCTGCGCCTGCGCCGGGGCAGAGCGCCGGAGCTTGTAACGGCGGGGGAGCGGGTGCGCCTGGATGCGAAGCCCGTGGATGAAGCGCTCATTCTGCGCGTACTGGAAAAGGCCACCGGCGCGTCTATACACTCCGCCGCGGCGGAGCTCTGCGGCGGGTACATAAGCTATAAGGGCCTGCGCATCGGCGTTTGCGGAACGGGTGTTGTCCGGGATGGGGAGCTGACGGGCTTTAGGGACTATTCCTCGCTCAATATCCGCATACCCCGGGAGCACCGGGGCATATGCGACAGCATTATCCAGAGCCTGTATCCGGCGGGCTTTGAAAACACACTCATAATATCTCCTCCCGGCGGGGGCAAGACCACCGCTCTGCGGGAGTTTATCCGCCGCCTGTCGGACAGGGGGATTGTCGTCGCTGTGGCGGATGAGCGCAATGAGCTTTCAGCTACCGAGAGCGGCACCGCTCAGTTTGATTTGGGCCGCTGCACCGATGTGCTGGTGGGCGTGGGCAAGGCGGAGGCAGCGATAATGCTCCTGCGCGGCATGGGGCCGGAGATTATCGCCATGGACGAGATAACCCAGGGGCGGGACATTGAGGCCGTGACGCAGGTCATTGGCTGCGGCGTGGGCATCCTCGCCACCGCCCATGGCGAGAGCGTTGAGAGCCTGAGCCGGCGCGCGCTGTATCGTGAGCTGCTGGACAGGCAGATTTTCAAAAACATCGTCACCATCCGCAAAAAAGGCGGGGCGCGGATATACGAGGCGCAGCGGGTATGAGCCGGAAAGTTTTCGGCGCGGCGCTTATTATCGCGGCGCTCGTATTGGGTGCGCTAAGTTACTTAAAGCAGCGCCGGGAGCGCATGAGGCTGCTCGAGCAGCTCTCAGCCGCGCTTAACATGGCGGCGGGGGAGCTCTCACTCCGGGCGCTGCCGCTGCCGAGGCTGTTTGAGCTTTTATCCGGCCGCGCACAGGGTGCGGCGGCGGAGTTCTTTGCCGCGCTTTGTGACGGTATGGACAGGCTTGGTGAGGAGAATTTTTCCACGCTCTGGGACAAAGCCGCGCGTGAGAAGCTGCCGGGGCTTATGCCTGAGGAGCGGGAGGAGCTCAAACGCCTTGGCGCGGTGCTCGGGCGCTATGAGCTGGAGCGCCAGCTTGAAGCCCTGCGCGCCTGCGCCGCCGTGTTTGACGGGGCCCTGTGCCGCGCGCGGCGGGACTATCCCGACCGGCGCAGGCTTACGCTGGGCCTGTCCGCCTGCGCGGGCGTTCTGTTGATTATTTTACTTATATGACAGGAGATAACATGGACATTGACCTTATTTTCAAAATAGCCGCCGTGGGTATCCTGGTTGCGGTGCTGAATATCCTGCTCCAGCGCTCCGGGCGGGACGAGCAGGCGCTTATGACCACAATAACGGCGCTTGTTGTGGTGCTGATGATCGTGGTGCAGAAAATAAGCGAGCTGTTCACCATGATAAAGACTCTCTTCGGGCTGTAAGATGGAGCTTTTATTCAAGGCGGCGGCAGCCGCTTTAACGGCCTCGGCGGCTGCCCTGCTCATAAAGCGGGCAAACCCGGAGCTGTCCCTGCTGCTGGGAGCCTGCACCGCCGCGCTTATAGCCATTGCCGCCATGGGCTTTGCAAAGAGCATAAAGGAGCTTTCGGACACCGTGCGCGCAATATCCGGCACGGCGTCAGCTTTTACAGCACCGGTGCTCAAGTGCGCCGCCGTCGCCATAGTCACGAAGCTCAGCGCGGAGCTGTGCCGGGACGCGTCCCAGGGTGCGGCGGCGGGGGCGGTAGAGCTTGCGGGGACGGTGTGCGCCCTGAGCATAGCTATGCCGCTTGTGATGAGCATGCTGAAAATGATAGGAGGAATAGTATGAAAAAATTCCTCATTTCTCTGCTTATTCTTCCACTATTGACAGTCAGCGCCGGGGCGGAGCTGGTATATGCCGACGCTCTGCCGGAGGTACAGGCTGTTGAGGATGCCCTGCCGGAGAGCGAGCGGGAGGTGAGCGGCGAGCTGAGCCTTGACGGCGGCTATGACACCACCGGGGCCTTGCAGCGGCTTTTTCAGCGCTTTATCGCCAAGGCAAAGGAGCAGCTTCGGGAGGAGCTGAGCTATGTGGCGGGGCTTGTCTCAATTGCGCTCATATGCGCGGTGGCGGCGGCTCTCTGCGCGGAGGGCAGCCTGAAGGACTACATCAGCATAGCGGGCTGCTGCGCGGCGGCCGTCATGCTCGCGGGGCGGCTTGACGGGGTGATAGCGGACGCGGCATCAGCCATAAACCGCCTCTCAGACTATTCAAAGGCCGCCATGCCCGCCATATTCACCGCTGCCGCCGCCTGCGGGGCCGTGACCTCCGCCTCAGCAAAATACGCGGCGGTGTGCCTTGCGATGGATGTTATCATGTCCGCCGCCCAGCGGCTTATTATTCCGCTTATCTACGCCTATATTGCCATAAGCATCAGCGGCAGCATATTTCCAAACCCGATTCTTAAAACCGTGGCGCGGCTGAGCAAATGGTGCGCCACCACCGCCATGACGGTTCTGACGCTAGCTTTCAGCGCGTATATAAGCCTGACAAGCCTTGTCACCGGCAGCGCGGACGCTGTGGCCGTAAAGACCGCGAAAACCGTCATCTCAAATTCGCTGCCCGTCGTTGGCGGTATCGTGTCGGACGCGGCGTCAGTGGTTCTGTCGGCGGCGTCGGTCATCAAAAACTCCGCCGGGGTGTTCAGCCTTGTGGCGGTCTGCGCGCTGTGCGCCGCGCCCTTCGCGGCGCTGTCGGTGAAGATGCTGCTCTTCAAGGCGACCGCCGCCGCGGCTGACATGATTGAGGGAGGCAGGCTCTCCGCGCTCATTAACGACATGGGCACGGCGCTGGGTATGCTGCTGGGGCTTGTTGGCTGCTGCGGGATAATGCTGTTTATCTCAATAATGTCCGGCATAAAGGTGGTGACTTTCTGATGGCTGAGAGCATACGGCGGCTCTGCGCCCTGTCGATCCTATGCGGCGCGGCACTGAGCATAAGTCCGAAGGGAAATGTACGGCGGATAATGGGCATAGTCTGCGCGGCGGCACTTATCTGCGCGGTGATAGAGCCCATACGCGGTATGGACTTTTCCGCATACTCCCTTGAGCTTGCCAAAACCGAGCAGCGCCGGGAGGAGTTCTTGACGGAAAATGCCGACACCGGCGAGAGGCTTAACCGCCTTGTCATACAGGAGCAGTACAGGGCATATATTATGGACAAAGCGAGGGAGCTGGATATACCCATGAGCGAGGTGAGCCTTGAGCTGCGCTGGAGCGGCGAGGGGCTGTGGCTGCCTGAGAGCGTGAGCTACACCGCCGGGCCCGGCGGGGACAGAGCGGCTCTTGAGGATACCGTGCAGGCGGAGCTGGGCATTCCGCTGGAAAAGCAGATTTGGAGCAATGATGAGTGAACTGAGGAAGAGGCTCAAGGACCTTGATAAATTCAAATATCCGCTGCTGATCCTCGTTTTGGGGCTGGGGCTGATGCTCCTGCCCACAGGCACAAGCGGGAAGCAGGCCGGGGAGCAGAGCACCGACGGGCTTCTCAGCGCGGTGCTCACAGCAACGGAGGGCGTGGGCAGGGCGCGGGTCATCGTGTCCGACAGCGGCGTGGTGGTGGTCTGTCAAGGGGCGGATAACGCGGGTGTCCGCCTTGACATAATAAAGGCAGTAAGCGCATATACCGGATTTGGCTCAGATAAGATAACGGTGCTGAAAATGGCTGATGCAGACTTGAAGGAGGAGAAGGAAAAGCATGAAAAAACGGAAAAGAAACATCACTATGGTGGCGGTGCTGCTGTTCGTGTGCGCGGCAGTAGCGCTCAACTGGTCGTACAACAATCGCTGGGGAACGCCTGACTCGGAGATGGTCTCTGCGGAGGATAAGGCCATGCAGGAGGCAAACGCGAAGTTTGAGCAGGGGGATGAGGCCCTGTCCGCCTCCGGCTATTTTGCCGAGGCGCGGCTGACGCGGCAGGTGTCGCGCGATGAGGCACTGGAGCTTTTACAGACCGCCGCCGCGGCGGAGACAGCCTCGCAGGAGACTATCGACAGCGCCATGAACGCCATCTCCGCCATGGCCAGAAGCTCCATGCAGGAGTCGCAGATTGAAAACCTGCTCATCGCCAAAAATTTTGCCGACTGTGTCGTGTATATCGGGACGGACAGCATAACCGTCGCGGTACCCGCGCCGGATGAGGGCCTGAGCACCGAGGCGGTGGCCCAGATAACGGACATAATCTGCTCCGAGACCGACTATCAGGCGGGCCAGCTGAGCATTATCGAGGTAAAAGGATAAAACAGAATGTACGCAAAACGCCGCCGGCAGGAAACCCTGCCGGCGGCTTGACTTGGTTGCACCAAAGTCAACCCCCGGCTATGCCGGGGAGAGAAAAAAGCTTTAGCGAAAGGAAAAGAAACATAAATCTCTCAATAAAATCGAAATTGTTTGCCGAGCACGCGTCTACGATTGAGAGGTTTTAAATGACAATATAGGGTAAGGGTGTATATTAAAATGCCAAAATAGAAGGGAATTTGCCACTTTTTTGCAGTATCCAAATATTTCAATAAAAAGTTCCATCATCATAACATCGAGTCTCTCATAATTCACTTTTTGCAGATGTAATCATCGTTTACTTTAGCGGAAAAACGTGGTGCGGCAGGATCAGACGGGCTTCCAGCTCCAATGGTCGCGCGAAAAATACATTTTTCTTGCATTATAAAGGTTTTTGTAGTACCATATTTATACCTGTGTAATACTGGATAAGATGCACGTTTTATACGAATATCCAACCCCGGCAACGCTGGAATATCGGAAGCTCCACTCAATGTTCCTTAAAGGCGGCCAGTTGAGCAGCCGGACGAGAAAACATAGAGCGTATTGTGGAGAAGGTGCAACTTTCGGAAGCAGGAAAAAAGCTTGGGGGAGATGTAATGAAAGGAATTATTCTGGCGGGAGGCAGCGGGACGCGGCTGTACCCTTTGACAATGGTGACGAGCAAGCAGCTGCTGCCGGTTTATGACAAGCCCATGATTTACTACCCGCTGTCCACTTTGATGCTTGCGGGAATCAGGGACATTTTGATTATCTCGACGCCCCGTGATCTGCCAAACTTTGAGCGGCTGTTGGGCGACGGAAGTCAGTTTGGAATCGAGCTGTCTTATAAAGTCCAGCCCTCCCCGGACGGGCTTGCCCAGGCCTTTATTCTGGGCGAGGAGTTTATAGGCAACGACCGCTGCGCCATGATTCTGGGGGATAATATTTTTTACGGCGCGGGGCTGACGGCCCACCTTAAACACGCGGTTGCGACGGAAGATGGCGCCACAGTGTTCGGCTATTATGTGGACGATCCGGAGCGGTTTGGCGTGGTGGAGTTTGATAATGAGGGGAGAGCCATATCCATTGAGGAGAAACCGGCTGAGCCCAAGTCAAATTACGCGGTGACCGGCCTGTATTTCTATGATAAAAAGGTGTGTGAGCGGGCAAAAGCCCTCAAACCCTCCGCCCGCGGTGAGCTGGAGATAACAGACCTCAACCGCATCTATCTTGAGGAGGGCTCGTTGCAGGTGATAACCCTTGGCCGCGGCTACGCCTGGCTCGATACAGGGACTGTGCAGGCGCTCAATGAAGCGGCGGAATTTGTGCGCGTGATTGAAAGCCGGGAGGGAATCCAGATATCAGCCCCGGAGGAGATAGCCTACCGCAACGGCTGGATAAGCCGCGAGCGGCTGGTGGAGTCTGCGAAGATCTACGGTAAATCCCCTTATGGCACGCACCTGCGCAATGTGGCCAGCGGAAAGTATATCTACTGAGGAAAAAAGCAATGACATTTACAGAGACAAAATTGAAAGGCGTATACATAGTCGAGCCGAAAGTTTTCGGCGACCATCGCGGATTTTTCATGGAGAGCTGGTCGCAGAGAGAATTTGAAGAGGCAGGACTGCACTATAACTTTGTGCAGGATAATCACTCCTCCTCCACCGTGAGAGGAACGCTGCGCGGCATCCACTTCCAGCGTGGGGACAAGGCTCAGGCAAAGCTTGTGCGCTGCTGCCGCGGGGCTGTGCTGGATGTGGCTGTAGACCTGCGCCCCAGCAGCCCCACGTACAAGCAATGGGTAGGTGTGGAGCTCTCTGAGGACAACAAGCGCCAGCTTCTCATCCCACGAGGTTTCGGCCATGGCTTTGTGACGCTTACCGACAATGTGGAATTTCTTTATAAGGCGGACAATCCTTACGCACCCGAGGCAGACGGTGGTATCCGCTGGAACGACCCTGAGCTCTGTGTGGATTGGGGTATTGAGAAGCCTATTCTGTCCGAAAAGGACAGCAGGTCGCCGTTCCTGAAGGACGCCGCAACGGGCTTTGAGGAGTGGTGAAATGAAGATTTTTATTACCGGCGGCGCCGGGTTTATCGGAAGCAATTTTATATTCTATATGGAGAAAAATCACCCGGATTATGAGCTGATCTGCTTTGATAAGCTTACCTATGCGGGCAATCTGGCGACGCTTGCCCCGGTGATGGATAAGCCAAATTTCAGGTTTATCCGCGGGGACATTGCCGACAGAGACATGGTCAACAGTGTGTTTGAGACGGAAAAGCCGGATGTTGTGGTGAACTTTGCGGCGGAAAGCCATGTTGACCGCTCTATTGAGGATCCAGGCATCTTTTTGATGACCAACATTATCGGCACACAGGTCCTTCTTGATGCCTGCCGGAAGTTCGGTGTTGAGCGTTATCACCAGGTATCAACCGACGAGGTGTATGGCGACCTGCCGCTTAACAGGCCCGACCTGTTTTTTACAGAGAAAACCCCGCTGCACACCTCCAGCCCATACTCTGCCTCCAAGGCCTCGGCTGATTTGCTGTGCAACGCCTATAACAGAACCTATGGCCTGCCCATCACAATTTCCCGTTGCTCGAATAACTATGGGCCGTATCAGTTCCCCGAGAAGCTTATCCCGCTTATGATAGCAAACGCTCTTGAAAATAAGGCGCTGCCCGTGTACGGCGAGGGCCTGAATGTCCGTGATTGGCTGTATGTGGAGGATCACTGCGCGGCTATCGACCTTATACTGCAAAAGGGAACGGTCGGGCAGGTTTATAATATCGGCGGGCACAACGAGATGCGCAATATTGACATAGTAAAGCTCATCTGCGGCGCGCTGAGTAAGCCCGAGAGCCTTATCACATATGTTACCGACCGCAAGGGCCACGATATGCGCTATGCCATTGACCCGAGCTTTATTCACGCCGAGCTTGGCTGGCTGCCGGAGACAAAATTTGAAAACGGCATACAGAAAACCATCCAGTGGTATCTCGATAACCGGAGCTGGTGGGAGAATATAATTAACGGAGAATACAAGACCTACTATGAACGGATGTACTCAAACAGGTAAGCCTTCAATATCGGTTCTGATGTCGCTATATGAACCGAATCTTGACTGGCTGCGTCAGCAGCTTGTATCCATAGATGCTCAGGATTATCCGAATGTCAGTCTCTTTATCCGGGACGACTGTTCTCCGTCGGTCCCGTTTGATGAAATAGAGCGCTGCGTCAGGGAGAGTGTGCACAATGTGCCATGTGTGCTAAAAAAAGGTGAGCAGAACCTGGGTTATAACAAAAGCTTCGAGCTGATGACCGGCGAAGCCGCGGGGGATTATTTTGCCTACTGCGACCAGGATGATATCTGGCTTGAAAACAAGCTGACTGTCATGATGGGTGCGCTTAAACAGCACGGAGCGGAGCTGGTCTGCTCAGATATGTATATTATCGACAGCGCTGGAAACGAGATCGCTGACAGCGTCACAAGGGTGCGGCGGCATCATCAGTTTCGAAGCGGGTATGATTTGACTGACACTCTGTGGCATAAAAACTTCGTGTCCGGCTGCGCAATGCTCATTTCGGCAAAAACCGCCAGGGCCGCGCTGCCGTTCAACCCCTATATGTATTATGACCATTATCTGGCCCTGTACGCAGCAAATGAGGGGCTTGTGATATCCCTGCAGCAGCCGCTTATTCGCCACCGCGAACACGGGGATAACCAGAGCGGTATCATGCTGGGAGTTGAGGATAAGAGCAGCTATCTGAAGCTTAGAATAGAAGTCCCGCTTGATTCGGTCAGGTGGCTTCTTGAAAACTTCCCTGCAAAGCCCCGGCTGAAGGAAACACTTCAGGATGGGCTGAAATGGCTCGAAGCCAGACAGGCGTATCAGAAAGGCGACATGACCAGCGGCAAAACAATTTTTGCCCTGCGGCATTTTTCACCCTATCCGTCGCTTTTTGAACTGGCAATGCCGTTTATGCCAAAGCCGGTTTTTAATTTTATTATCAATGCAAGCAGAAAGAATATAGTGTGAAGATATGAAAATTCTTGTTACAGGTGTCAGCGGTCAGCTGGGCTTTGATGTATGCCGGGAGCTTGACCGGCGCGGAATAGATAATCTGGGCCTTGCCTCCCGAGATATGGACATTACCGACCCGGAGGCAGTCTCAAGAGTAATAAAGCAATATATGCCTGACGCGGTTATTCACTGCGCGGCCTACACCAAGGTCGACAAGGCGCAGGAAGAGCCTGAGCGCTGCTGGGCTGTCAACGCTCAGGGGACGTTTAATATCGCCTCCGTCTGCCGCGAGCTCAACATAAAAATGCTCTATATTTCCACGGATTATGTTTTTGCCGGGGAGGGAGAGAATTTTTATCGCCCGGAGGATGCTGTCGATCCCCGCAATGTGTACGGAATGACAAAGCTTTCCGGTGAGCTTGCGGTCAGGGCCATGGTGGAGAAATTTTTCATCGTCAGGATCTCCTGGGTTTTTGGCATAAACGGCGGTAATTTTATAAAAACCATGCTCAGACTATCCGAGACAAAGGAAGAGGTCAGCGTGGTTTGCGACCAGATTGGCAGCCCCACATATACAGCCGATCTTGCTCCGCTTTTGTGCGACATGATTGTCAGCGAGAAGTACGGGCTGTACCACGCGACCAACGAGGGGATCTGCTCAT
>ULWX01030464.1_pt1 | contig 14227 bp, 15 predicted proteins | sample 1960851 | NCBI WGS metagenome assembly ULWX01 (sample SAMEA4835826, study PRJEB28245) | human gut metagenome | biome: gut microbiome; material: fecal sample | place: Denmark | collected 2008 | reverse complement strand
ATCTTCCTGAAATCTGCATACATTCCATCAGTTGTATTCATATGATCACCCTTTCATATAACTATTTTTATAATTATTCATAATAAAAAGTGACGGATTCCGTCACTAAATGCTACATCTTAAAAGCTGTTTCAGCATAATCTTCATTTATATTGTTTTCTACATTCTGTCTTTCCAGATGCTGCACAGCCTCTTTTTTCAAATACTCTTCTATCTGATTCCACTGCTTAGAGATTTCAGGGTGTAAATAGCCATAATCTATGCTTACAAGCTTCATACTCTTGCCATTCTGTGGATCATTTATCCGGAATAATCCTTCCAGTTCGTATCCATCAGCTTCAACTGTAAAATGAAGATACCCCTCGTCATCATATTCAAGGTTATTTATTGTTGAGGCGATTTCCTGCTGTGTGACGGATTCCGTCACATTTACATCTTTATTTTCTGCTGATACATTTTTATTCTGCGTAGCATTTTTGTATGATTTATCCATATGTCTTGCAGCATCCAATGCTTCTTTTGCAGTGTCATATTTTACAGGAAAATTGTCTTTATCTCTGACAAAATCACCAGTAAATGTATCAAGTACAAAATAGCCCTGTATATAATATTCCGGCATCTCTGAATATTGTGCTGTATATCTTTCCGGCGGCACTGCTTCCTGTATCGCTTTAAGCATATATGACTGGCTTTCGACAGCTTCCTTATACTGCTCAAGCAGCTTGTCAAGGTTGAACTGTAATTCTGCACGCTTTACTCTTGGTCTTATTTCTCCATTTTCCAAAGCAAATTTTGAGACATCAAATATGTTAGCACACATATTTAGCTGACTGTCTGACAGCTTTGCACTTCCCTTTTCGACCTTTGATAATGTATCTGTATTGATAAGAAGAATATTTGCAAGCGTATCCTGCGATATATTATGTATGGTTCTTAATTTTTCAATGAGATTTCCATAATTATTACTGTTAATGGTCATTGTGTCTCCTTTCAGCGTGACGGATTCCGTCACATAATAAAAAGTGATACTCTCCTTCAGGAAAATACCACTTTACATTTTTATATTATTAATCTGTTCATTTAGCTCTTCATAAGCTTTTGGAAGAGCCTTCTGCGCTTCATCTAACTGCTTATTTATACAATAATCTGTAGCTTTATCCAGCTTATGCTTCTGTGAATCATAATGATATACATCATATGACAGTATTTCATCATTAGCTACCTGTGTATTATTAACCTCTTCAACCATCTGCGTAAGCATTGCTATGCTTTCTGCCGTTTCAGGTGTAAATTCATTTACAGGCATTGTTATTACTTCGCTTATCGATGAAGGAATTATAAAATAATTAGCATTATTATATCTTGCTGCGACCTGACTCAACACTGTATCATCAAGTATAAGTGAAGCTGAACCTTTTATTTTATTTTTTGAGGTTATCACAGCCATTGACATATCCATAGCTTCTGAGGCAGTATCTGGTTGTATGTTTTGTAAAATATCAGATAAATTTCTAATTTCAGGTTCAAGTACATTTTTAGTATTTTCAGATACTTTTTTAAAAAATTCATCTTCTGTCAATCCCATATCCTTAACTGAACTTTTGGGAAGCGGTGCCACCATACTGTCATTACCATCCTGAGCCAATAGAAGCTTTGGAACAAAACGCATTCCCTTAACTTCAAACAGAGCTGTATTTTCATTATTATATGATGGTGACACAGCTGAAAGATATAGCCTGTCACTTATCTTATTAAAATCCTTCATAAGCTCTGGCAGACTTGAAAAATCAATATTAGGTACATATGTATTCTTTAAGAAATGCTGTACTATGCCTGCTGACCTTACACCTGCCTCTATAATATCCTCTGAATTTTTTACACTTTCATACAAAGCATCAAGATTAAGCACTGGCATAGGCTTGCCTATTTCCTTTTTAATTGGGTCAATAAATACTGCCCCGGTGTAGTCACCCATATTATTAATATGAATTTCCATCGCTGCCATATCGGACGGAAGATACCCTTTTACTGCTCCTGTCTCAAATAATCGTCTTACTTCATTTTTCTTTACCATTAATAGATCCTCCTTATATTTGTGACAGATTTCGTCACATTTATTCATTTAGGGTACAAAAAAAGGACTTGAAACAGATTTTACATCTGTCTCAAATCCTTCTTATGCAAGTATATTATAGCACGCTTAATTAGTGACATCTAGTGCCAGTTTTATATTTTTTAAAAATAATATATTTTTTTTTGATATTTTATATATTTTTTCACCGTAAAAAAAATGCTTTTACATTATTCATATTATAAAGATTATTTATCAAATAGATAAATAATTTACTAAAAAAAATAACAGGAGGAAAGATTATGGACATTATAAATAACATTATGTTATCTGTTGTTACAAGTATAATCGCAAATTTTATTTACGATTATCTGAAAAACAGATAATATTTTTTTCAAACTGACTCCTTAATTTTGGAGTCAGTTTATAAATAATATTATTTCTTACAATTATAATAATTCACTATTCTTTTCATCATATCAACATCAAGCTCCCTAACAGCAATCTTCTTTACAAATTCATAATCTGCGCCCGATTCTATACAGCTCATAAGATAATCCTTCTGCTCTTTTGTAAATTTATTATTAGATAAAATATCACTGATGAAGATATCCATATTATGATTATTCTGCTGATTCTTATTTCTGTGATTTTTCATTTTTGTAAATAAAGATATACCTTTATTACCATTGTTCTGATTAATGGTCTGTTGTGCGGCTGGCTGTTGATTTTGTGCCGTGCCCTCCTGAAGGGCATTCATTGCCTTAAGCTTGTCATTTTCAATTTGAAGAGTATTCATTTCACCCTTTAATTTTTCATTTTCTTTCTTTAAGTCATTATTGCTGCGCATTATAAGAGTATATGTCTTATCTTTTGCTTCAAGAGATACCCTATACTGTTCGATCAGCGCATTAGTTGCCTGCTTCTCTCTTTCAAACGAATTTTTTATTTCTGTCTCAAAAATCTGTCTTATATCGTCATTAGAATTCTTAAGATTATTTACTGTATCCGAAGCTTCATTTATTTTCTTATGAAGCTCGTCGTTCGATGTATACAGGTTAAATATTGCTGTGCTAACTGACTCTGGCAAATCCTCTGCCGCCGCAGCTTCGTTCACAGCTACGCTTGTTCTTAAGGCTGCAATTGCTGTAATTATACATTTTGCGTTTTCTATTGTGTCAAATTTTTTTCGTGTTTCATTGCTGATCGTTATCTTATAGAGCTTACAGAGATAATCTACAGCATTTTCTGCTTCTTTTATTTCATCATCACTCAGCTTCCTGCTGTCAGGCTTCTTATCTGTTATACTTGAATTATTATCCGTACTTTCTTTATCAGATATATCCTCTGAATCATCTGCTATTATTATAATATCTTCCATAATTACAATCTACCTTTCCGTTAAATGTTTCTGTCTTTATTTTTAGAAGTATCCTTTATATTATCTTTAAATGTGACGGATTCCGTCACGCCATTATACACTTCCTCATCTTTTACGATGCGTTTAAGTATCCTTCTTTCTTCATATAAGCCGTTAAGCCTATCCTGCATAAAAGGATTCTTTTTAACTATCGGTGCTGACAGTATATCGGCATAGCTGCTTTCAAGCTCTTCCAGTCTGTCTGACAGAAGTTCATATTCTTCATCAGACATACTGCTGTCTGCTGTTATAAGCCTGTCATACAGAGAATAATATTCTTTCCTGATTTCAAGCTCATCAGCAGTATATATGCTGTCTGCTAATGCCGCATCATAAGAAGCTGCTTTCAGCTCATTTATTTCTTTAGTCACTTTCTCAAGCCGCTGCTTTGCACAGCTTATATCTGTTATGTCATTGTCAAGAATATAGTTGCACTCTTCACGCAGCTTATCTATTGCAAGCAGGTCTTTTCTTACCTGTATCTGGTCTTTTAACTGCATATCAAAATAGTGATATTGTCTTGCGTGCTGGTATCGTACTACAGCACAGGCCTGAAAGCGTGACTGCTGTTTATGCTCACTTATTGTATGCAGTGTCTGCTCGACATATATTTTATCCGGCGGTATATTATAACGATAATCACCAGCTTTCTTAAGCTGGATTCTTTTTTTGATTCCTGCAATAGTATAATTATCACCCAGAATATAATCTCTTCTAGCTGCCTTGGAAGTTCTTCCCTGTACTTCAAACATTGCTGGGTGATGATATGCTGCATATTCGACATGCTTTTCTGAATGTCCTATTCTTATCTTATATCCCATATGTTCCATTTCAGAATAGTATTCTTCAATGCTGTCAGACCTTGATACTGCCATATCTATATCAAGACGTATAATGCTTTTCCATGTGAACTTATCAGCTTTTAATGCTTTATGCTCTGCATAAGAACGTCCGGCACGTTTATCACTTTTATCATATTCAAGACGTGATAAGCCATATTTTTCCGTTATCTCATCTGTCACCGGCTGTATATGCTTCTCCCAATCGCCATTGACATACCTGTACTTGCTGCCATCGTATCTGCCGACAGAATTAAATACTATATGCGCATGCATATGTGCGTGGTCGTTGTGAACTGCAAATACATATTCATATCCATCGCCCAGATATTTTTCGCAGAATTCCTTTGCCACATTAAAACATGTCCGCTCATCAGCTTCACCTGGCTTAAATGATATTACAAAATGATAACCCTGCCTTCCCCATGTTTTATTAAATTCATTTTTGGTCGTCATCATTGCATCGTATATTTCCTGCGATGTAATTCCGCAGTTGCTTCCAATCCACATACCGTTTTCAGTTTTTTCGGGATTCATTATGTAATCAATCGCGTTATGTAAATGTGCCGATGGTTTTCTATTCTTCGCTTCTTTCATATTCCTTAGAATTGTTGTTGCCATTATTTATCACCTTCATTTCATTTCTTAGATCATTAATCTTATTTTCAATATCATTAATCACCTCGTTGAAATATTCTCTTGAAGCACTATCCTCTAACTGTCTTAGAGACATCTGCGCCTGATGTAACTCTGTACGCATTTTTCTTATTTCATTAAATATTTCTTTTAATCGCTTATCATCATTTACAAAAAGAAGCTGCTGGCGTATAAAATCACTCACCAGCAGCCCAGCATTATCAATCTTTGCTTTCTCATAAAGAATCTTAAATGCTGCATTCTCTGCCTCTGTCAGTCTTACCTGCAGCATTTTGTTTCTGTATCCATCTGGACTCTTATTTCTTTTCATAACATCACCGCCATTTTAATAATAAGAATCTGATTTATTATCTTTATAATTTTTATTCTGATATTTTTCTGTTTCATAATTATTATTCTCAGAATTCATTTTTTGGAATTCAACAAAACGATTTATCATATCTTCCGATATATCACCGCCAATTTTTTCTTCAAGGGCTGATACTATTTTCTCATTTCTCTTTGTGCGTTCCTTGAGCTCCTGTATGTGCTTCTGCTTTTTAAGATTTGCTATCTCTTTCTTTTTTTTATTTATTTTTTCCTGAAGAACATCAATCTCTTTCTCTGTTTTTATAATCCTGTTATTAAAATCTGAAACACTCAAACTCATATAGTCCTCTCCTTTTTCTTTCTTCGTTTATTTCTTCCTGCTTTGCATACAGCTGGCTGTTATAATCTGTATTATGTGTAAATTGTATTCCTGTCTTAAACCACAGCGGCAGCTCGCCATTGAATGTTTTAAGAACTCTTCTTTCACATATCAGCATAAGATTTTCAAGACTGTCTGCTGTCTGTTGATACCACACCTGCATATCCAATATGTTTGCTATCATTATTTTTTGATGAAGGAAATCTGCTACTGCAATTATATTGGAACTGAATTCCAGCGTTGCTGTTTTATATTCTTCCTTGATTTTCCATTTCATATAACTCCACGGTTTGACATCATCAGGAAGAATATAAGGATACTCTGTCCTGTCAGCTGTTATGTTGTAATACATCTCCGGTGGTGGAGTTACAAGCGTTGTCCAGTCAATGCTGGGAGAGGATAAATCATCTTCTGTACTTTGTATTTTTTCATCTAATAATTTACGATTTTCAAAAATGAGTTTTGAAATTTCTGAAAGCTCATTTTCAATTTTTAAAAAATGCTCCTCTGATTTTTGAAAATCCGAAATCTGTTTTTCCAAATCCTGTATGTGCATTTTTGAATTTTCATTTTCGGATTCTTCATTCTGTGAATTTTCATTTTCATTTTCTGATTCAATAGAAACATCATAGCTTTCTTTCAATTCTTCAAAAATGTATTCAGAAATTTTTTTTACTCTCTCCGGAAAATCTGTATTATCATTTCCTGCTTCATCCGAGCTGCTTATATTCATTTCACACTTTTCAATTCCCTTAAGTGCTAATCCAAGCAGCATATCTACCGTTTTGTTTATGCTTACTTTATCAGCCTTTAACTTCATTATTTCGTAATACATATCATCTGATATTCGTATTGATACCGACATAATATTTACACTCCTGTTCTTATTATTTTTAAAATTTTTACTGCCACAAAACTGCCACAATTTTCAAAAATAGCTGCCACAAAATTGCCACAAAGCTGCCACTGCCACAAAATTGCCACAAATCATAAATCACCTGTGGCACCAGCATTTACCTGCCTGTGGCAGTTATGATGCACTTTCTGCCACAGGATGCACTTTTTGTTCCTTATCCTCTGTTATACATTGGCAAGATACGCATTTTGTAATACAAAATCACCACTTAAAAAGTGGCTTGCGGACTTGTTAGGGAGTTCCCTAATACCCCTTTTTTCAAAAACAGCACACAGACATTTACATTTTTCAGACTTATAATTTCCTGTTGCAATTTCTAAATTCATTAAATCTTCACCACCCTTCATTAAAAAATCCACCCGCAGAATTTTAAAATCTGCCGGTGGAGCTTTTTGATTTTTGTAATTTACTTTTAGTATTTTGTATCTTTTTATAAGAGACTCTTAAAAAATAATTTTCCGATTTTCTGTAAAATAATTCCATCATTTTATATAATTTTCAAGATATTTTTTCATAGCTTCTTCTCTTCCTAAATCCTCGTGGTCAGTTACATATCTGTAAAATTCATCTATAAGATTGTCAGCTGTTGTCATTTTTATGAGCTTGATATTGTTATTGTTATGTACATTATCCTTTAAAAAAATCACAATTGCTTTCTTCAATTCAATCTCTCTGCTCTTTGCAAAAATATTTTCTTTTGCACTCTTCATCATATCCATAAAATAAAGCTCATATTCAAAATCAATCTTTTCTAAAACCAAATCCATCATTTTATTTTTCCTTCCAGTTAAATTATTTTGCTGTGTGACGGAATCCGTCACATTTTTTCTTTATTAAATTCTGTATTTTATATTTCTTATTTATCTAATTTAGTAGCATAAAATATAATTTTTATTCTGTGTTTTCTTCCGGTTCAAAATGTATTATGCGTCCTGCATAAAGTAAATTATCCTGATGCCAGTTATCGTTATTGTCATATACGCCAATCGGATCGCCAGCTTCGTACACTTTACCATCACCTATATAAATTGCAACATGTCCAATCTCTCCACCAGATGATTCATTCTGATAGAACAGCAGATCACCGGCTTTCAATTCATCAACTGATATTTCCTCACACCAATCAAACTGCTCTCTTGATGTTCTTGGAAGTTCAATTCCTGCTGTGCCATAACACCACTGCACAAGCCCTGAACAGTCAAAGCCTTCTTCCGGGTTACTGCCGCCCCAGGTATATTCCCAGCCATAATACTTCATTGCTTCATCAACTATTTTCTGTACAGCTTCATCTTTATAACTGTATATATATTGGTTAACAAGCTGTGCATAAAACATATTGCCGTATGCGTATCTCCAGCCGCCATTGTAATCAACCGCTATAGCATTGCTGTAATCAACCTGTATGCCACCACTATATTTTTCTGCAAAACTGATAGCTAGTTCCAGCGTATACTGTCCGCCATTATCTGCCACATAGTTAATAAAGCCCTGTCCATAATTGTAAGCCTGCACTGCTGTCATCAGATCACAGCCATTCTCGTTTGCAAGACTAAGACAGCCTGCAAAATAATAAGCTCCCTGCCGGATTGAATCTTTAGGGTCTGTAAAACTTCCCGGTGGCAGACCTGCAGATTCGCTTGACTGCATCGGATCACTGCCTTCCCCGTGTGATTCAACCTCCATAATTGCCATTAAGTAATTCACATAATTAAGTATCTCATTATCAGTTGCAGCTTCCCTTAGATCATCTGAATAGCTTATAGTATTTTCTGAGAGAAGGTATGTCCTGATTCCTGAGGACACTTTATTAACTGTATTAGTTATAACGCCTGCAACTGAACTTATTACCGACACCAGAACTGTCGCTATAACAACTACACATAGTATCAATGCTATCACAGGCATAAGTGCAGAGCCAAGATATGTAAGAACCGCTGTAGCTGCTGTCATAATTATTGCAGCCGCACTTTTAATAAATCCCTTTTCTTCAGGATGGAAATTAGTTTCACCTGAAGTATTAGTTACTGCAGCACTTTCACCTGGCCCGTCATCTCCTGTTGCCTGCTTAATCATATCTGCATATTTTTTAGCTGCCTGTCCTGCAGCTTTTACTATTTCAGATGTTCCGCCACAAGAAGCTGTAATGGAAGCTTCTGTAAGTTTGTCTGTCTGTTCAGATGCAGCTTTTGCAGCTGTATCATCTGCCATTGTAATATTGCCACTAAAGCCAGAGTTTTTTCTGGCTGCTGACTTATTATCGTCTTCCGGTTCTTCTGATAATTTTATCCTGCTTATACGCTTTTTATCTTCCGGAACTGCTGTGCCTGCATTAGTATCCTCTGCTTTAACTGTCTGTCCTTCCTGTACTGCCCCGCTTCCTGTATACTGCGGTTCAGATACATCGGACTTCTTATATGAAACATCTGTGACTTCCTGATATACTTCATCATTATAATAACTACCGGCTTCTGATAATGTCTCCTGCGATATTTCTTCCTGTGATAATGATAAATGACTGTCTCCACTTAACGATATGCTGTTATATGAATACATATAGCCAGCGCCATTTTTCTTTTTTATATTATGATCAGACGTAATGCTGTCATATACAAAATCATTTTCTTTTCTATACTGCTCTGCCACGTTTACAAGCTCTGAATACTCTTTTGTCTGAACAAATTCCTCTAAAAGCTTTCTTCTTTGTGTCTCCGGCAGTTCATTAAAGAGCAGCTCATCTTCCCTTGATATATACCTTCTTAAAGCTATCTGCCTGCCGTCGTAGCTTTTAATTCTTATTCCTGAAGCTTTTATTACATCATCTACTGGATTTTCGATATAATTCTTTCTTCTTCCTATGCCTTTATTGCTAAGACCAATACTTTTTCCTGATAACTTTACAGCCATATATATTACTCTTTCTGTCCTGCATTATTAAGTTTATTATCAGCCTTTTCATGGAAATTCGTTGAAAATAGCTCGTACAGCGGATTAGTATTTTTCATAAAGGCATCGAGCAGTATTACCTTCCCATTCCACACCATAACGCTTCTGCCTTTAGTATCGTTAGATAATGCTTCATACTCTATATCCGTTAAACTCTGTATCTTTGATAACGCACCAGCATCAGTGCCTTCCTGTTTGAAAAACATCTTATATCCGCAGTTGGCAAGCATATCTCTTAAATCTTCACTCATTACAACACGTGCAAAATTCTGGAATGCCATTGTACAAATGCCACCAAATTTACGATAAGTAAGCACTGCTTTAAGAAGAATATTTCCAGTAGATATACTCTCAGTTACATACTGGCATTCATCAACTATGAATCTTGTTGCTCTCTGTAATTCCTGGTTGAATTCAATTCTGTTAGTCAGAAAGAACATAATTGTAGTCATTACTGGCTGCCATATATCGTCCGATATGTTATTAAGTCCGAATGATACAAGCCTTTCACTGCTTATATCTATATCAGATGGATATGCAAACATATCATATATTCCTTCAGTAAAAGGCTTAAGGGAATTAGTCATCATATGAATAATACGTTTATCCACATCATATCCAGACTCTTCTTCCATTTTTATAAGCTCATTCCTTACATCTTTTATTGTCGGCTGTACAAGTTTCTTTGCTGTAAATGTCCTGTCATACACCTTGGCAACTGCATCTGTCATAAATGCTTTGTGTTCTGCTGTATATGCCATATTCTTCATGACAGCCTCTGTAAAGCTGTTCGCCCATCCAGTGACAGATGATATGAATGTATGTCTTACCTTTTCTGATTTACTCTCAAATACGCTTAAAGGTATCTCCATAGGATTGATATGTATGTCACCCCTTGGGGTCATATCAAGGAACTTACCATCATACAGTGAACATATGAACTGTGTTTCATTCTGCGGGTCTATTATCTGAATATCATCATCGCTTGACAACAGCACCTGTGATATTTCCGTCATTTTTATGAACATTGACTTGCCAGAACCTGTATTACCAATAACTACACCATGAGGTGAATCAAGCTTCTTTCTGTTAGCAAATACAAGCTGCTGTGTTGTTGTATCCATGCCATAGAATATTCCGCCCTTTTCTACAAGATTTTTTGAATAGAATGGCTGCATGGCTACAAGAGAACTTGCAAGAAATGGACGCATTTTCTTAACCTGTCTGCACCCCGTAGGCAGTGCTGTATTGAATGCCTTAAGCTGCACCTGATTGTATGTATCAAGTGTTATCCCAAGTTTTTTCGACTGTGCCTGCAAAGCTTCTATTCTTCTTACAAGCTCATCTTCATTTTCTGCTGTTACTGTTATAACAAGATCTGCCATAATGCACTCTTCCGAATCATCTTCTACCTGATCTATATAACGCTCAAGTTCCCGTCTTTTCTTTTTCTTGGCATAAGAAATTCCTGTAACCGCCTGATTATTATTCTTCTTTGCATCTGCTTCCTGCGCTATTGCCCTTTCATTATTGCCAAACATGCTCTTTAATGCATTATTAGTCACATCGTGTGCCACAGGGGCGTAATCTATTGTTATGAAGGAAGGATATTCTCTGTTAGACAGTGTATATATCGCTTTATTTGCATCTACTGATGTGTCAAATCTTCTTGCAAATAATACAGAAACATACTGGTTCTTATTGAATATCATAAAGTCCTTATAATTATCTATTGATACAGGAATGACATCATATAATGCATCACTTTCAAAACTATAAGGTGCTCCAGCATCTTCCTTATAAAAGAACCTGTCGATTATTTCCAGTCTCTGTTCACCATTAAGAGGAACAATCTTACTTTTAAACGCTGCAAATGCTCTTTCTATCTCTATATCCATACCAAGAAAATAACTTCTTGCTTCATCGTACGAACTGCTTTTTACTGTCAGTGTAAGAAGCAGTATGCGCTTCACATCATATATTCTTGCTTCTTCTTTTTTCTCATCTATCCATTCCCTTATCCCTGAAGCTATGACCGGATATTCATCATCATTTTTATTTACGAAAATGTCATCTATGAATTGATTCATATCCTGATATTCATTTACAATCGTAATTTTGAAAGACATCTGCATTGACTTAAAAAAGTCCATCAGATTCTCCAGAATCTTGATTTTGTCGTCTCTGTCCTGATTGATATAATTAATATCTGCAAATGCGTAACATCTGTCATACAGCTTTCTTGCACCATTCTTTTCAATCTGGAATATCCCACTCTTATTAGCTTTGTGGATATATAATGCATCTCTTGTATTTTGTGGATACTTGCCAGAATGCGAAGGACTTGTTAATACTACACTATCCTGAAATTTCTTAGTTGCGTTAAATAGCAGTGCCATTATCCCACCTTCTTTCTTATTATTTCCAATACACTATTCATACTGCCCTGTTTCTGTACAGAATGATGCATCGTAAAATAACGTGATACATCAGGCTCATCAGTTTCATAATGTATTCTTGAAATACTCTGCGTGTACTGTCTTTCTAAAACATATTCTTTAGGACTTAAATATTCCTGGTATTTATATATACCTGCAAGAATAAATGGTGCAGCAAACGGCACAGATATGTATACTGCAAATACCACATCTATCTTAAATAGCATAACAGCTATAGTCATAATGACTGCTGATACTGAAAGTCCTGCAATGATATGTACAATATCAGTGACTGAAAAGCCTTTGTAAAAGTCATTCTTGTACTCTTTTAAAAAATCTTTATTAATATCTATCTTAAGATTGTTTCCTCCCATTATTTCCTTTCCATCAAAAAAGCCACAAATATCTTATATGCCGTTAAATTCCAGCATATAAGTTATCTGTGGCTCTTTGATACTTATTATAACTTATTTTATGTGTTCTATATTCCGAACCATTTTAATTAATATTATCTGCTGTGCATTGTGACGGATTCTGTCACGTTTTAAGCCTGCACCTTCTTATCCTAATGCAAATGCACGTCTTAGGAAATTATCTGACTGCTTTACACACGATGTTAGTAGCGGCATGAATATAAGCGAAGCTATTACTCCTACAGCCCCATTGAACCACGAAGAAAGTCCTCCAGCATCCATCGCCGCCGTTATGCTCCAGTTAATTCTTGAAGCAAGCTGTATGATAAGTGCTATTACGACAATCTGCAATGTACTTGTAAGAAAACTTTTAAACCAGCTCGCTGCTGACTGTTCAAAGCCCTTTCCTCCGGCAAGACTTGACAGTGCCACAGGTGCAACTCCCATAAGCATAAAGAGATTAACAAACCTTCCAGCTACCTCTATCAGAATTGTAATCGAGCAAACGCCCGACATAATAAGATATATAAGGCCTAACGACGACATTGCAAGCGTAAAGCCTACATCGTAATCATCTCCCACAACGCTCGGAATCCCGCCACTGCCTAAAAGAAGCCCGCTAGCTTTTACTGAAAATAATGTAAATTCCTGCATTATGTTAAGGCAGTTTAGCATAAGCATATTTGCAGCTACAAGCTTTATGAACAATTCCATAAGTGCCTCAATCGTTATTCCTTCTTTCAAATTACTTGCCTGTTTGCAGAAACCTGCCATCGAAAACATATTTAAAAAAACAGCACCCATTCCTAAAAACAGTGGATACACAGTATTCGTTATATACTCCCAAGCTCCAGCACCATCAGCGGTAAAATCACTCACATTCATTCCCATAAGTGCAAGAACAATATTCATGACAAACTGCCACAGCTGCTGTGCCAGCGCATATATTGTTCCGCCCTGCAGTAAATCTACTACCCATTGCGGAGCAGCCAGTGCCACCGGTGATATTATTATATCCATAAGCTGCTCCTTAGATAAGTCCGCTTATAAGCTGTGGCGCAAGTACCATTACAAGACCACCACCGACTTTCTTAATACCATTCGCCTGCATAGTTCCTTCCTGTGACTGTACTGCCATTCCCATTTCAAACAGCATCCAGAGAACTATTATTGCACCTACCGAACTTACAAAAGCCGCCATAATATCATACACCTTGCCGACAGTATTACTTACAAGTGCTGCTCCTTCACCGGCATCTGCCGCTAACGCTGATACCTGTGGATAATATATTACAACGAATACAAACAACCCAATGACTGCCATAGCGGTTATCCTTGTTATCATCTGAATTCTTGCTTTATCTTTGGCATTTAATGCCATATCTGTTATATTCTGATACATAATCTTTATCTCCTATCTTTAATTAATATCTATCATCATTGTCTGGCTGCTTTGATACCATATACACACCTGTGCCGGATATTAAAATGAATACTGAAAAGAATACCAGTCCTTTAAATCTTGGTATTCCGGCTTTTGCAGCAAAATATGAAATAACTGCTAATATTAAAGCTATTACTATCACTGCCACAAGTCTTTTCTTTTTCTTTGCTCCTATTTCTCTTTTCATTCCTCTCATAATGAATCCTCCTGTTTTCTCTTATATTAATTTTTAAATCTGTTACTTAATTGTTACTGACGATACTGTTCCATTCTTTAGCGAAACTGATATCTTAAATATTCCGACACTATATACAATTTTTCCTGTCTTAGTGCTGTCGCTGTAATCCGTTATGTCTTCCTTATCCGCTGTTGCAAATACACTTCTTACCTTATCAATA
>ULWX01008424.1_pt1 | contig 14291 bp, 13 predicted proteins | sample 1960851 | NCBI WGS metagenome assembly ULWX01 (sample SAMEA4835826, study PRJEB28245) | human gut metagenome | biome: gut microbiome; material: fecal sample | place: Denmark | collected 2008 | reverse complement strand
CAAAGGGAGAGCCAAGATTAGCTTTACAACTCCCAATTTGTCCTTCCGCAGTCTCGCCCGCAACTACCCTTTCAGGTTCTCCAAGGCAGATGGGTCACTCTCCAAGATTGCCCCAACGGTCGGGCAATTTTTTAGCTCCGGGCAGTCGCCGCAGGTCGCAACGCTCTTTTTAAGCGCGCACTGGCGGACAGCGCACATGCTGTCGCAAAAGAGTGTCTTTACCCCCTCGACACGGCAGCCCTGACAGTTGATATGCTCAGGGAGGATGGGCGCGTTATTCATTTCAGCCCACAGCTTCGCGGTCTTTTCCCGCAGCTGCTGATCATCATTTATTGTCGCAATATACGCGTCGCACTTCTCGCAGTCCAGCCCGCAATATCCAATCAGTTTTTTCATGCTTATTTACCTCCGTGTAATAAAAGTCTGCCCTGCCATTCGGCCTCCTTGAAGCCCACGAGGACGAAATCATCGCCAATTAGCAGTGGGCGCTTGACAAGCATGCCATCCGTCGCCAGCAGGCGCAGCATCTCCTCCTCGCTCATTTGGGGGAGCTTGTCCTTGAGCTCCATGGACTTATAGAGCAGGCCGCTTGCGTTGAAAAACTTTTTGAGCGGCAGGCCGCTGAGCTTGTGCCAGGCCGCAAGCTCCTCATAGCCGGGGTTTTCGGTCTTGATGTCCCGCAGCTCATACGCGATTTTGTTCTCGTCCAGCCACTTTTTCGCCTTCTGGCAGGTGGTGCATTTGGGGTAGCAAACAAAGGTCATGTTATTCACGCTCCTAAAAAGTGCTTGTGTTTTTAAACGATGCTACCATATTATCAGATAGAGTCTGAATTGGCAAGAAAGTAAAAAAGGCCTGAGTAAGCACAGCTTACTCAGGCCTTTTAGAACAGTTTTTTACTTTTTCTCAGCCTTATCGGGGATGAAGAAGATGAACACCAGCGAGCTCAGGCACAGCAGGAACGGATAGAAGAGCATGGGGATGATGTCAAACGCGGAGACCGTGCAGCCCATGGTAGCGGCAGCGGAGATCGCAACGAGCATCTGCGCGCCGTAGGGGATGATGCCCTGGAACACGCAGGAGAAGGTGTCGAGCAGGGAGGCGGTCTTGCGCCTGGAGATGCCGTAGCCCTCGGCCATCTCCGCGGCTATCGGGTTTGCCATGACGATGGCGACGGTGTTATTCGCGGTCGCGATATCCATTGCGCCGACGAGGATACCCATGCCGAGCTGGCCCATTTTCTTGCCCTTGAAGGCCTTGCGGATGCCGTAGAGCAGAGCGGTGAATCCGCCGTACTCGCTGATAAGCGCGCAGATTGCGGAGACGAGGATGGCGACCATGGTAGTCTCGAACATGCCGGCAGCGCCGCTGCCCATGTTGGCGAGCAGGTCGGTTGCCGCAGTCGCGCCGGTTGCGAGCATGATAACAGAGCCGGAGAGGATGCCGATAAGCAGCACGACAAAGACGTTTATGCCGATGATGCCGCCGACAAGCACAAGCAGATACGGAATTATCTGGATGAGGTTATACTCCTCAATGGAGACGCTGTCAATGCCGCTTCTGAGTGACATGACAAGGATGATGACGAGCGTTACGATTGCGGCCGGGAGCGCGATTTTGAAGTTCTCGCGGAACTTATCCTTCATTTCACAGCCCTGACCGTTGCAGGCGGCGATGGTCGTATCAGAGATAAAGGAGAGGTTGTCGCCGAACATCGCGCCGCCCATGACGGTGGCTATGCACAGCGGGACGGAGGCGCCCGAGCTGAGCGCAAGCTCCACGCCGATGGGGGTTATGAGCGTGATTGTGCCGACGGAGGTGCCCATCGCTGTGGCGACAAAGCAGCTTATGATAAAGAGCGCCGCGACAGCGTATTTTGCCGGGATAATCGAGAGAATAAAATAAGCCACGCTCTGTGCGCTGCTGCGGCCGACGACGCCGACAAATATGCCCGCCGCCATGAAAATGAGAATCATGGTGACTATGTTCTTATCGCCGATGCCGCGCCCCATGAGCTGGAGCTTATCATCAAAGCTCAGCGCCTTATTTTGCAGGCAGGCAGCCAGCAGCGCGATGAGAAACACGACAACGATGGGTATTGAGTAAAAGCCCATCTCTATCTTGAGCACATACTCGAAAATTATGCCCAGCCCCAGATACAGCACCAGAAACACGCCTATCGGCAGCAGGGCCTTCACATTGCCTTTTTCCACTTTTTCTTCCACTTGTTCTTTTCCTCCAATTATATTTAGCTGACCGGAGACGGAGCTGTGCTGCCCCGCGGTCAAATTGTTGATGATGAAAACACATCTTTTTTATAATACCAGATACCCGCCCCCTATTTCAACACATTTTTCACAAATAGAGAGCGGAAAATAGCTTCCGGTAAAACGCACCCCATTTGCCGCTCAGTGTACCACGCTGTCCGACAAATGGGGTGCAATTTATTTTGTTATGCCTGCATTTTGGGCAGCTTTCTCAGCAATGACCATGCCCGTGATGATGGCCGGTGCCATTGCCGTGGCCATAGCCCTGGCCGCAGCCATGGCCGGAGCCGTAGTTATCACAAACGCCGTCATTGTCGGCATCCACATAATTTTCCCCGCAGTAAGCACCAACGCAGGTGCGGCTTCCGGCGTTATCGCAGACGCCGTCCCCGTCCGCGTCAGTAAAGCGGCTGCCCGCCGCAAACGCGGTCACGGCGCAGAGGGACAATATAATGGCGAGGATTACAACTATTGTGAGCAATTTTTTCATGGGTTTCCCCGATTCCTGATAATTTCTCAGTCGCTCAGCGGGACCTCCACCTCGTGGCAGGTGAAGAGTATGACCTGGCGCTCCTTTGCGATCTGCCGCAGAAGGCGCATTGCCTGTCTGCTGCGCTGCTCGTCGAAGTTTACAAGCGCGTCGTCAATTATCAGGGGGCAGTTCTCCCCCTCCGGCATGGCAAGCGCGCACACCGCGAGGCGCACCGCGAGATACATCAGATCCAGCGTCCCCGCGCTCAGATACTCCGCCTCCCGCGCAACTACATCATCCCCCGTGCGAGCACGGGCCGTGAAATCCCGGGCGACGAACACATCTTCATAGCGCCCGTCGGTCATTATCTTCATATATTTTGCCGCGAGGCGCCCGAGCTCCGGGGCAAAGTGGCTCTGAATCTCAGCGTCGGCGGAGCGCAGAGTCTCTATGGCGAGGCAAATCGCGTCGTACTCGTCTGAAACCTGCTCATACTCCTCCTGCATGCAGCCGAGGGAGCTTTTGAGCACCACAGGATCGCCCATGGCGGAGAGCCTGCCGTTTAGGCTGGCTATGCGGGCGGAGATGCTCTCGGCCTCGGCCCTGGCGGCAGTCAGCTCCCGGCCGAGCCTTGCGGCCTCCGACTCGCCGGAGGAGAAATCCAGCTCGGCAAGCGCTTCGCTCTCAAGCTTATCCTGCCTGGCGCGCGCCTGCTCATAGGCGGCGCGGCAGCGCTGCTCGTCCTCCTCAGCCTGAACGCAGCCGTCACACAATGCGATGTAAGCATCCAGTGCGGCGGCGATATCCTCCGCCTGCGCGGCCTTGTATTTTCGCAATATCTGCCGCTCAATGACCTGATTTTCCTTGGCGGCGCGCTTCTGCTTTGAGTATTTGAGCAGCATGACCACCGCCGCGACGCAAAAGAGCGCCGCCAAAATAACAAAGGGTATGGTCTGGGCGGAGGTGTATATCGCGGCGAAGGTCACGGCAAGAATGAAGCAAATGACCGTTGCGACCGCCGCCTTGACCTTTACATCTGTTTTGAGATGGGCGAGGGTTTCCAGATCCTCACGAACCTGCCCCTCCACCTCATCGCGGCTCCTGTCACCGAAGCGGCTGCCTTGCAGCTCCTCCCGCTTCATGCTCAGCCGCGCGAGCGCCGCGTCATGGGCCTCGCTGCGCGCTTTGAGCTCCGCCCTGCCGCTGCTCAGGCGCTCAAGCGAATCCTTACGCTGCTTTTTGCGGCTGTCGGTGACGGCCTGTTCGAGCGCCGCGCAGTTCTGCTTTGCCCGCTCAAGGCGCTCCTCCATGCGGCTTATCTCATCGGCCGAGGACTTCAGCGCGTCAAGCCGCCGCTGGTTCTCGTCCATCTTCGCCTCAAGCTCCGGCAGGAGGCCCTTTCGGTTGTAGCGGCGCTTGCGCTGCCAAGAGCGCAGGCGCTCATCGGCCTCGGTATAGGAGCTCTGCTCCTCGCCGGTGGAGACAATCGCGCCGATGCGCTTTTCAAGCTCAGGGCTGCCGCTGATAGCCACCGCCCCCTGCCCGATAAAGGCGCTGCGGCAAAAGACCTCCTTTGAAACTCCTGTGAGCTGCTCTCCGGCGTTTGCGGAGGTGAGGCCCTCCACCGGGGTGTTAGTGCCGGTATATGTGGCGGTAAACTCGCGCATGGGCGCGCTTTTGCTCTTGGTGCGGCGGGTGATGGTGATGGGGCTTTTGTCGACCGTAAGCTCCATGCTGCCCTCCATGGGCGCGCCGGTCCACGGGGCGTAGCGCTGCTTATCGGGCAAATATCCGGCTCTCGCGCGCTCGGAGCTGTCGACCCCGTAGAGCATGGAGCGGATAAAGGCGCACCAGGTGGACTTGCCGCTCTCGTTGGGTGAGCAGATGACGTTCAGCCCCTCGTGAAAGCGCAGGCTCTCGTTTTCCAGTTTTCCGAAGGACGCGGTGAGCTTATTTATCACCATGGCGCACTACCTCCTCCCTGTTCTCAAGCGCGGCAAGTCCCCAGCGGGCCGCCTGCTCAATGGTCTTTTTCTCCGCCTCGTCCTTGGCGGCGTCGTGCCTGGCCTTGAGCCGTGAGAGGAACACGCCGCGCAGGCTGTCCTCCCCGGCGCTGTCCCACACGCTGCGGCGCAGGCGGGTCTCGTCCCGGAGCTGAAGCTCAAAAAACAGCTCGCTCAGGCCGGAGTCAAGGCGGTTTACATCGGGGGTCTGCTCCGTCTCTCCGGTGAGGATTATGCGGTAGATATCCCCCACTGTGTCATCGGGAAGCTGGGTGTGCACGGCGAGCAGCGGGTCAATCCCGGTCACATCGACCTTCATGACCTCGTATTTTCTCGAGGCGATGCTCCTTGTGTGCATTTTGCACTCGCCGTCCTCAAGCTCAATGATGTTGACGGTTTTCTCCCCCGTCTCGTCAAAGCCGCGCCCCTCCGGGCAGCCGGGCCATGAATACCAGGTCTCCCCGGCGCGCAAGAGCCCGGAGGCCTTGTGCACATGGCCAAGAGCCACATAGTCCATGCCGCAGCCGGCAAGCTGTTCAAGGCTTATGGGGTTATAGGGGCTTCCGAGCGCCGCGCCCACCTCGCCGTGGATGCACATGATGTTGGCTATCCCCTGCCGCCGCTCAGCACAAAAGCCCTCCAAAAGCGGCTGACAGCGGCTGTCGGTAAACGCCGCGCCGAAAACGCGCACGCCGAGCTTCGGCACTTCAACGGCGCTTATGCTGTTCTGGCGGAAGATATACACATTTTCCGGCAGCTTTAGCCGCGCGTATGGCGAGCGCTGGCCATAAAAATCGTGATTTCCCGGGGAAATGAACACGGGCGCCGCTATGCTGCCCAGGGCGCGGATAAGCTCCTCCCCGGTCTCAAAATATGTATTGGCGCTGTCAAGCAAATCTCCGCTCAAGAGCACCAGGTCCACCCGCTCCTCGGCGGCAACGGCGGCAAGCTTTGAAAGGAGCTTGCGCTGCTCGCCCCGGCGGATGGCGGCCTTGCCCTCCGGCAGGCCCTCAAAGGGCGAATCCAAATGCAGATCCGCCGAATGGAGAATTTTGATTTTGCTCATCTCAATCTTATCCCTTCCGCGTTAAGGCATCTCCCCGTATCGGGGTCTATCTCAAAAATGCAGCCCTCTAATTTTGCCGCTCCACCGGCCGCTTCGTAGCGGCGGGGCGGGTCGCCCATGAATTTGCCGATGCTCTGCTCCGGGGCAATGCCGAGCACGGAGTTCTCGGCCCCGGTCATGCCGAGGTCGGTGATGTACCCCGTCCCGCGCGGCAGCACGCAGGCGTCCGAGGTCTGCACATGGGTGTGCGTCCCCCACACGGCGCTGACCTTCCCGTCGAGCATGAAGCCCATGGCCCGCTTTTCGCTGGTGCCCTCGGCGTGGAAATCCACTAAAATTATCTTGTCCTCAATATCGCCGATGCAGGCGTCAATAATGACAAAGGGGTTATCGGTGTTCGCATCCAGCGTGAAGCGGCCCATAAGGTTAATGACGCATACGCTTCCGAAGTTTGTCTTATATGAGGCGATGCCCCGGCCCGGGCACTGGGGGCCGAAGTTCGCCGGGCGCAGGATGCGCCGCCGCTCGTCGAGATACGGCTGAAGCTCCGTGCGCGTCCAGGTGTGATTGCCGAGGGTTATCACATCCGCCCCGGCGCGGAAAATCGCGTCCGCCTGTCTGGGGGTCACGCCGACAACATTGGCGTTTTCGCCGTTGACAACAGTGAACGCTATATTATTTTCACGCTGAAAGGTTTTCAGCCTTTTTTCAAGAAAATCAAGCCCGGGCTGGCCGCAGATGTCGCCCACGGCAAGAATTTTAACGCTCATGCTCAGTCCTCCGCTATATTTATACAAAATCAGTATACCACAATTTACATATATGTAGCAATGGAATTTCTGCGCATAATAGTAATATAACTGTAAAAGGAGGCAAAAATATGAACAACAAAAATATCTGTATCGGCCTGGGTACCGGCCTTGTGCTTATCGGCGTCGGCGCGATGGTGATGCACCCGAAGAAAAAGTGCCGTGTGAAGAAGGCCGTCGGCAAGGCGATGCTCGCCCTGGGCGAGGTCGTGGACTCCGTGTCCGGCGCGCTTGGCCTGTAATCTAAGCCTTAAAAAGCCCGCAAATGCGGGCTTTTTAATTTTATTCTAATTATTTTCAGTTTTTTGGAAAAAACACTTGCATTTTTCTGTAAGCTGTGCTAATATATCAAGGCTTGATAAATGCGCCGTTAGCTCAGCTGGATAGAGCGTCTGGCTACGGACCAGAAGGTCAGGGGTTCGAATCCCTTACGGCGTGCCAAAACAAAAATCCGTTCTCGACAGAGAGCGGATTTTTTGTTTTGTATTCTTCATTTTTCATTATTCAATATTCATCATTCATTAGAATAGATTTTTGTAATGAAGAATGAAGCCGCTTCGCTGATGAATAATGAATAATTGCGGTGTCCCTGCGGGACGATTTAAGTATACGCTGCATCAGCAATATTTCATTTTCATTCAGCGCACATTTGGCGCACAAGCTCAAAAAAATTGCGGTTTTGCCCCTGTTCTGTCAGGTGGTAAAGCCGCTTTTTTATATCCGCGCCGATGTGCTGCACCCGCTCCCGCTCTTGCATTTTGTCAAAGCCTGTGCTATTCTGGCGACAGGAAAGAACATCTTTCAGCGCTGCCAGTAACGGTAGGCGGTTGACCCTCTACATAAAGGGGGTAGCTTCTTGCCCCCTGAATGAAAGGGGGGCTGCTCATGAGTACGAACGAAGTTTTACAACTCTGTTTAGTCATCATCGGCATTTGCAGCCTGTTCATACAGGCATACAAAAAGAAGTAACCGCCCTGCGTCCCATAGCGTGGCGGTTACTTCTTGTAACTAAAGCCGGGGGCTAACCGTCTATCGGCAGCGCCCTTTCTATGCTCATTATATCGCCCGCTCCGCGCTGTGTCAAGTGTGGAGCGGGCGCTTTTTCTTTTCAAATTCGTCAGCGCCGAATGGTTATTCCTCCGTCATTTCAACTCTCTCAAGCTTTGAGCTGTTTATCTTCTTTCCGGGGATGGCGAGGGGGACGTATTCATTAATAATCGAGGAGTTTTCAAGGCCGTACCAGTTGGCAACGGAGCCGCAGAGACGCCTGATGAAATACTTGGTGTTGAGCACATATTCCTCGGTGCGTGTAAGCTCAGAGCCCGGGGATATGGAGCGGCGGAGGATGCCGAATTTGAAGCTGCCTACATCGCCCGGCCCGTATATGGAGAATTTCTTCTCCTGCTTGGGAAGCTCTCCGCTGGCAATAAGCTCACCGACAATCTGCCTCAAATAGAAATTGAGAAGCTGGTCGTTCTTGAAGCCAAGCTCGAGGTTTACGCGGAAAATGAAATCTGTCCCGTAGGTCTCAACGCGGTAGCGCGAGGCATTCGGCTCATCGGTAACGGTGATGCTGAAAAACCAGTAGGCCTCGGCGCGCTTGGGGTCCTTATCAAGTATCGAGTAGAGTATATCCCTGTCGATGCTGTTCTTGTCGCCCGGCTTGTCAAGGAAAACAAGGTTGTGGGCGCACAGCGGAGTTTCCGTGTCGTTTTTGAGAAGGCGCAGGTTTTCGATATAATCCGGGAGATTCAGACGAATGGAATACTTCTGCTCAAGCTCAGTGCCCTTATGCCACACCTCCATGATGAGGAACAGGAGCAGTGCCATAATAACGGCCACATAGCCCCCGTGGGCAAACTTGCTGAGGCTTGAGATGAAGAAAACGCTCTCTATCGAGCCAAAAACGACCAGAATAATTATCGAAACGACCTTGAGGTGCTTTATCTTCCACAGATACACACCCAGAAGGAGCGTGGTCATGAGCATGGTGACGGTGATGGCAAGGCCATAGGCGGACTCCATCCTCGCGCCGGAACGGAAATACAGCACGACCAGCGAGCAGCCGACAAAAAGCACGGTGTTGACTGCGCCTATATAGAGCTGCCCCTTGGTGTCAGAGGGATAGCGGATCTTAAGATGGGGCATGAGGTCGAGACGAATCGCCTCGGAAACGAGAGTATAGGAGCCGGTAATAAGCGCCTGAGACGCGATTATTGCCGCGGCGGCGCCTAAAATGACAGCCAAGGGGCGCACCGCCTCAGGGAGCATAAGGAAGAATGGGTTGAGGTCCTCGATTGCAAACGTCGCAGAGTTGGTGCTGTTTCTTATTATCCACGCGCCCTGACCGAGGTAGTTGAGAATGAGGCAGATCTTGACAAAGGGCCAGCTTCTGTAAATATGCTCTTTTCCAACGTGGCCCATGTCGGAGTACAGCGCTTCCGCGCCGGTTGCCGCAAGAAAGACGCTTCCGAGAATCATGAAGCCGACCTTATTATAATCGCTGAAAAGTATCTCTACCGCATAGATGGGATTGAAGGCCTTCAGCACAATGGGATAATCAAGGATGTGTAAGATGCCCGTGCCGCCGAGGAAGGTGAACCACAGCAGCATCACGGGGCCAAACGCGCGGCCGATCTTGCTTGTCCCGGCGTGCTGAATAGCGAAAAGCACCGTGATTATGGTGAGGGTTATCAAAACGACCTTCCCCTGCCCGGCGCCGAGAAACCTCTCCACTGCGGGAATGGTGCGAAGGCCCTCTATGGCGGTGGTGACGGTCACAGCAGGGGTCAGAACACCGTCGGCCAGCAGCGCGGCTCCGCCGATCATCGCCGGAATAATGAGCACCTTGCCGCACTTTTTGACAAGAGCGTATAGGGAGAATATTCCGCCCTCGCCGTTATTGTCGGCCTTCATGGCTATCAGCACATACTTTATTGTGGTGAGAAGAGTTATCGTCCATATTACCAGCGACAGGGCGCCGACGATAAAGCTTTCGTTTGTATGCGCGATGCCGCCGTTGCCGGAGATAATGGACTTCATAACATACATCGGAGATGTTCCGATGTCGCCATAGACGACTCCTATGGTGACAAGAAACATTCCTATTGAAAAAGGGGCTCTTTTTTTCATTGAACAAACTCCCATGTCAGCGATATAAGCTGTCAAATTTACAACAGTTAAATTTTATTTTATACCGTTTCCCGGGAAATGTCCAGCAATTATATATTGTTTGCCCTTTTTCAACGCGAATCCGGCAGTGTCGGCGATTTTGCGCAGCAAAACATCCCTGCGGGAACCATTTTCTCTACCTCTTCAAAAGCCGCGAGAGCCTGACCCCCTCCGCCTTCCGCAAGCACCGGATATAAGAACCCCCCGCCGCAATTATGCGGCGGGGAGTTGCAATTAGAGAGCCTATCAAGGCCTCGCCTGCGTAAGGGGAGCCATCGGATAGTGCAAATTTTGAGTGAAAGCGCAAGATAAGCACCGCACCAATCTTGCTTCCCCCTCCGGGGGAAGTGTCAAGACGCAAAGCGGCTTGACGATAGGAGGGGGCGCCAAGAAGGGAACGCGCAAAGCCTTGACAGTGCGGCTTGCTGCATGGTATCCTTGCTCCGGGCCGCGGGTCAGGCTGCGGCGGCTTGTTCAGAAGGAGAAAGAATAAAATGGAGCTTATAATCGCATCAAATAACCAGCACAAGCTGGAGGAAATTAAGGCCATTCTGGGCGGGAAGTTTGATAAAATTCTCTCCCTGCGTGAGGCCGGGATCGAGCATGAGACTGTTGAGGACGGCCAGACCTTTATGGAAAACGCCCTGAAAAAGGCCCGCGAGATTGCGGAGATTTCCGGCAAATGCGCCCTCGCCGATGACAGCGGCCTGTGCGTTGACGCGCTTGACGGCGCGCCGGGTATCTACTCCGCGCGCTTTAGCGGCGTGCACGGGGACGATGCGGCAAATAACCGCCTGCTGCTTCAAAAGCTGGAGGGCGTCACTGACCGCAGCGCGCATTTTACCAGCGCCGTCGCCCTCGTCTGGCCGGACGGGCACCATCTGGAGGCCGAGGGATATCTGCACGGAGTTATCGGCCTTGAGCCCAAGGGCAGCAACGGCTTTGGCTATGACCCGCTGCTGTTTATCCCCGAGCGCGGCATGACCGCCGCCCAGCTCAGCGCCGAGGAGAAAAACTCCATCAGCCACAGATATAACGCCCTGCAAAACCTGCTGGTTAAGATGAATGAGATGGAGTGATTTTCAAAATCCGCACCAAACACCTTGCCTCCCCTGCCGCAGCAGGGGAGGTGGCTTCACGCGAAGCGGCAAGACGGAGAGGTATCCCTGAGTGGTATGGATTTTCATAAGCGTATATTTTTACTGTATGTGGGTTATCCTCTCAGGCGCTGCGCGCCAGCTCCCCTTTTGCGAAAGGGGAGCCAGGAAGTGGTGCAATTTTCAAGTCAATCACAACACCGCCGGCGAAGACGCTTTCATCTTCCCCGGTATTTTTTTGCGCCCCGGTCTTCTCAAAATCGGTCAATGGCTATAATATGTCGTTGGACGAATCGGTTAACGGAGGTCAGCCTATGAACGAAAAATTTTTCTCCCTGCCGCAAGAAAAGCAGCAGGCTATATTAAACGCCGGGTATCGGGTGTTTTCGCAAAACTCATATAAGCACAGCCCAATGAGCGAGATCGCGGCAGAGGCGGGCATCAGCAAATCCCTGCTGTTTCACTACTTTCACAACAAGCGGGAGCTGTATCTGTTTTTGTGGGATGAGTGCGCGCGGATAACCATTGAACACCTGACAAAATGCGGCTGCTACGAGCAGCGCGGGCTCTTTGAGAGCATGGAGCGCGGCATGCGCGCAAAGATGGAGATAATCCGCCTCTACCCGGACATGGCAAACTTCACCATCAAGGCCTTTTATGAGACGGATGCGGACATCTCCGCCGCCGTGCAGGAGAGCTATCACCGGTATTTCAATTTCAAGGCGGACAAGGCCCGGGTGAATATGGACCCGGAGCAGTTTGTTCCGGGGCTGGATATCCCCATGATGTACCGCGAGATGTACCTTGCCTCCGAGGGCTATCTCTGGGAGATGGTTCAGCGCGGCAATGTGGACATTGAGCAGATGGAGCGCGATTTTTCAAGGTTAATGGACTTCTGGAAGCGCATTTACCTTAGAAAGGAGTGAGAAAATGCAGGTAATCAAAACCGACAGGCTCACAAAATTTTACGGCAAGTCAAGGGGCATCATTGACCTTGACCTGACGGTGGACGAGGGTGAGTTTTTCGGCTTCATCGGGCCAAACGGCGCGGGCAAATCCACCACCATCCGCACGCTGCTGGGGCTTATATCCCCGACATCCGGCAGAGCGGAGATATTCGGCAAGGACATAGGCCACGAGCGGGAGGCCATTTTGCGGGATGTGGGCTACCTCCCCTCGGAGGAGGTGTTCTATCCGGGGATGCGCGTAAAGGATGTGCTCAAGCTCTCAGCCGAGCTGCGCAAGAGAGACTGCGCCGCCGAGGCGCGGCAGCTCTGCGAGCGCTTGCGGCTGGATGTATCGCGCAAGGTGGACGAATTGTCCTTCGGAAACCGCAAAAAAGCCGCCATCGTCTGCGCCCTGCAGCACCGGCCGAAGCTTCTGGTGCTGGACGAGCCGACCGGCGGCCTTGACCCGCTGATGCAGCGGGAGTTTTTCGACATTCTGCGCGAGCGCAGCCGCGAGGGAGCGACGATTCTGCTCTCAAGCCATGTTCTCTCCGAAATTCAGCGCAACTGCACCCGCGCCGCGATAATCCGCGACGGGCGCATCATCGCCAGCGGCGGCGTGGACGAGCTTTCAAAAACCAGCGCAAAACGCGTGAGCGTCCACGGCGATATTGAGCTCACGGGGCTTCGCGGTGTGCGCGATGTGAAAACGGAGCGGGACGCGGTCAGCTTCCTGTACAGCGGGGACATGGGCGAGCTTCTGCGCGCGCTGTCCTCTGGGCGGGTCGATGACCTGAGTGTCACGGAGCCGGACCTGGAGGAGATTTTCCTGCACTACTATGAGAAGGACGGTGAGCCGGTATGACGCTTATAAAGCATGAGCTGCGGCAGGGTAAGGCCGCGTTTTTGATATGGACGGCGGCAATCGGCTTTCTGCTTGCAGTGTGCGTGTTCCTCTTCCCGGAGATGAAGGGGCAGATGGACGGTGTTTCGGATGTGTTCGCCTCCATGGGCTCTTTTACCGCCGCTTTTGGCATGGACCGGCTGAATTTTGGGACGCTCACCGGGTTTTACGCCGTGGAATGCGGCAACATTCTGGGCCTTGGCGGCGCGTTTTACGCCGCCATGTGCGCGGCGGGCATCCTCTGCAAGGAGGAGAAGGACAAAACCGCCGAATTTCTGCTCACCCACCCCATCAGCCGCAGGAAAATCGTCACGGATAAGCTGCTCGCGCTGCTTATGCAAATCACGGCGATGAACCTCATCATTTTCGCCCTTGCCGTCGCCTCGATAGCCGCCATCGGTGAAGAGCTTCCGTGGCGGGAGATAAGTCTGCTGCATCTGGGCTATTATCTGCTTCAGCTTGAGCTTGCGGGGCTGTGCTTCGGCATCTCGGCCTTTATCCGCAAGGGCAGCACGGGCATCGGCCTCGGCCTCGCTGCGGTGATGTATTTTCTAAACCTCATCGCAAATATCTCTGAGCGCGCCGGATTTTTAAAACACATCACACCCTTTGGCTATTGCGAGGGGGCGGATATTGTCTCAAGCGGCAGCCTTGACGGAGAAAAGCTCGCCATAGGCGCGGCAATCTGCGCTGCCTGTGTCGCCGCCGCCTACATCAAATACACCCGGAAGGATATACATTAAATCACCTTTTCAAGTCACCGGTGGCGGGGTTGTCTAAAAGCTCCCCCTCCCCGGTGAATCTTGAGCCATGGCAGGGGCAGTCCCAGGACTGCTCCTGCCTGTTCCATTTCAGGGCACAGCCCATATGCGGGCAGCGCGGCACGGTGGGCGTCAGAAGATTCAGCAGTGCCCCGGCGGCGTTTGCGGCAAGCTGCGGATGCAGCATACTTCTGCCGGGGTCGAAAAGTCCGCCATAGGCCGGCCCCTTGCCGGTGAGCTGCTGCGTCAGGCAGCGGGCCGCCACCATGGAGCCTGTCATGCCCCACTTGTTAAAGCCCGTTGCGACATAGATATTCGGCTTGGAGCGGCTGTACAGCCCGATGTATGGCATGCCGTCAAGGCTCATGCAGTCCTGCGCCGCCCAGCGGCTGACCTCCGAAGCACCGGGGTAATGCGCAGCGGCAAAGCTTTCCAAGGGCTTCCAGCCGCCCTTGCTCCTGCCCGTGCGGTGGGAGTTTCCGCCAAGAAGCAGCAGCTCCCCCTGATTTCTGAAGGACAGGCCGCCCTGCTTTTCATCAATATACATTCCGTCCACATCCTGCGCGCCTTTGAGCGCCAGAACATAGGCCCGCTGCTGGTAGAGCTTGAGAAAATACCCGCCGTATTTATTCATAAACGGAAAGTGCGTGGCAATGACGAAATGCGCCGCCCTTACGCTCCCGCCATCGGTCAGCGCCTTGCCGTCGCGAATCTCCGTAATGCGCGTCATCTCGTAAATACGCAGCTGGCGGCTTATCCCGGCAGCGAATTTCAGTGGCTCAAACTGGGCCTGA
>ULWX01047716.1_pt1 | contig 14325 bp, 15 predicted proteins | sample 1960851 | NCBI WGS metagenome assembly ULWX01 (sample SAMEA4835826, study PRJEB28245) | human gut metagenome | biome: gut microbiome; material: fecal sample | place: Denmark | collected 2008 | reverse complement strand
GCCGGTCGTCGCACGCGCCGCGCCCCATTTCGGCGAGGAGCCGTGCATCTCCGGCACGCGCGGCAGCGGCGCCGTGTTTTTCGCCGGGTGCAATCTGCGGTGCGTGTTCTGCCAGAACTACGCGCTCAGCCGCAATCAGCTTGGCCGGGAGATCACCGTCCAGCGGCTGCGGGACATTTTCCTGGAGCTGCGCGATCAGGGCGTGCACAACATCAACCTCGTCACGCCGAGTCACGATGCCCGCGCCATCGCACAGGCGCTTGACGGTCTGGAGCTTGGCATCCCCGTGGTGTGGAACAGTTCGGGCTATGAATCCGTCGAAACGCTGCGGATGCTGGAGGGGTTGGTGCAGATTTACCTGCCCGATCTGAAATATGCGGACGCAGCGCTGGCCGCGCGTTACTCCGCCGCACCGGACTACCCCAAAGTCGCCGGAGCGGCGATTCTGGAGATGTTCCGGCAGACCGGCCCGTTTCGGATGGATGGGGACGGTCTGCTGCAAAGCGGCGTTCTGATCCGCCACCTGATTCTCCCGGAGCAGGAAGACAACAGCCGCCGCGTCATCGACTGGGTGTCCGATACCTTCGAGCCGGGCGACGTACTCTTCAGCCTGATGAGCCAATACACGCCGATGGGCGAGCTGTCAGCCTTCCCGGAGCTGCGGCACACCGTTTCCCCCGCGCTCAACGCCGCGATCTATGCCCACCTGCTCGACAGCCGGATCGAAGACGGCTTTTATCAGGATTTGGAGGCTGCAACGGGCGAGATGATCCCGAAATTCGACGGCACCGGCGTTTGAAATCTGCTTACAAAAGTACCTACTAACATATATCAATTGGAGGCACAAACATGGAGTACAAAGAAATCCTTGAAAATGCACGCAAATGCAGCGGGCCCTTCTGCAAGGTCTGCCCGGTATGCAACGGCAAAGCCTGCGGCAACACTGTCCCCGGCCCCGGCGCGAAAGGCCCCGGCAGCGGCTTTGTGCGCAACTATGAAAAGTGGCAGGAAATCTGCGTCAACATGGACACGATCTGTGAGAACAAGCCGGTCGATACGGCTGTGGAGCTGTTCGGCAGCATGTACCGCTATCCGTTCTTTGCCGCTCCGGTCGGCGCGATGAAGATGCACTACGGCGACAAATACGATGATCTGGAATACAACCGCATTCTGGTGTCCGCCTGTGCGGACGACGGTATCGCGGCTTTCACCGGAGACGGTGTGAACCCCGCCGTGTTCAGCGGCGCGATCGACGCCATCCGCGCAGCCAACGGCGTCGGTATCCCGACCGTAAAGCCGTGGAACATGGACCTGGTGTATCAGAAGCTGGACGCCGCCAAGACCTCCGGCTGCAAGGCCATCGCCATGGACATTGATGCGGCAGGTCTTCCCTTCCTGAAGAATATGACGCCGCCTGCCGGCAGCAAGTCGGTACAGGAGCTGACGGAGATCATCCGCTATGCGGAGATGCCGTTCATCGTCAAGGGCATCATGACCGTGCGCGGCGCGGAAAAGGCTGCGGAGGCCGGCGCAGCGGCGATCGTCGTCTCCAACCACGGCGGCCGCGTTCTGGGCCAGACGCCCGCGACCGCGGAGGTACTGCCCGCCATCGTGGATGCGGTCGGCGGTAAGATGAAGATTCTCGTGGACGGCGGCATCCGCAGCGGCACGGACGTGTTCAAGGCGCTGGCGCTCGGCGCCGACGCGGTGCTGATCGGCCGTCCGTTCGTCACGATGGTTTACGGCGGCGCGGCGGAAGGCGTTGCGACGTACATTGAAAAGATCGGCGGCGAGCTGCGCGACACAATGGCCATGTGCGGCGTGCACGCGCTTAGCGAGATCACCCGCGACTGCGTGCAGATGTTCTGAGCGGAATGTATTCACATCTGCCGTCCCGGAAACAGGGCGGCAGATTTTTATTGGTTTTCATATTGACATATATCTATGTATATGCTATTCTAAATACATAGATCATCATCAATGTGAGGTGGTAATATGAATTCCATCGACGTAGCCTTAATCTGCAAGGCGCTGGGCGACAGCAACCGGCTGCAGATCGTGCAGATGCTGTCAGGCGGAGAAAAGTGCGCCTGTAAGCTGCTGGAACAGTTTGCGATCACGCAGCCCACACTCTCGCACCACATGAAAATTCTCTGCGAATGCGGTCTGGTGGACGCGCGAAAAGCGGGAAAATGGATGCATTATTCGCTCAATTGCGAAACGCTTGCAGCCTTTCAGCAGTTTTTGAGCAGCCTGACGTGCGGCGCTGACAAGGGCGGGTGCTGCTGCGAATGATCTGGGATTTCATACAGGATCAACTGCTCGGCATGCGGTGGCTGAGCGAGCTGATTGGCAGGCTGCTGGCTGCAGTCGGTCTGGACACGGCCTCCCGTATAGGCGGGAGCGTGCAGTTTTTTCTCTACGACGTGCTGAAGATCACCGTGCTGCTGTGCGTTTTGATCTTCCTCATTTCCTATCTGCAGAGCTATTTCCCGCCGGAGCGCAGCAAGCGGATTCTGGGCCGGTTTCACGGCGTAGGCGCAAACTGTGCCGCCGCGCTGCTCGGCACCGTGACTCCGTTTTGCTCGTGCTCGTCCATCCCGCTGTTCATCGGGTTTACCAGCGCGGGTCTGCCGCTGGGCGTCACGTTTTCGTTCCTGATTTCCTCGCCGATGGTCGATCTCGGCAGTCTGGTGCTGCTGGCGGGAATTTTCGGCGCAAAGGTCGCCGCCGTGTATGTACTGGTGGGTCTGGTCATCGCCGTGATCGGCGGCACCATCATCGAAAAGCTGCACATGGAGCCGTATGTGGAGGATTTCATCCGCAGCGCCAAAGCGGCAGACAGCAACGCCCCCACGCTAACGCAAAAGGACCGGCTGCAATACGCAAAAGCGCAGGTCGTCTCCACATTCCGCAAGGTCTTTCCCTATATTCTGCTCGGCGTGGCCGTCGGGGCAATCATCCACAACTGGATTCCCGAACGCTGGATCGAAGCCGTGCTCGGCACTTCCAATCCGCTGGGCGTCGTTCTGGCCACTGTGATCGGCGTTCCGATGTACGCGGACATTTTCGGCACCATCCCCGTGGCGGAGGCGCTGCTGGCCAAGGGTGCGCAGCTCGGCACGATCCTGAGCTTTATGATGGCGGTGACCACACTGTCGCTGCCGTCGCTCATCCTGCTGCGCAAGGCCGTAAAGCCCAGACTGCTCGGCGTTTTCGTCGCCATCTGCACCGCCGGCATCATCTTGGTCGGCTATCTGTTTAATGCAATCCAATTTTTATTGATCTGAGGAGGTTTCTCATGGGACTGTTTGGAAAAAAGAAAGCGCCGGAGACACCGGCCGACAGCGAAACCGCAGCCATTCTGATTCTGGGAGGCGGCTGCTCCAGATGCAACGCGCTGGAAACTGCGGTGAAGGAGGCGCTCGCGGAGCTTGGGCGCAGCGACGCCGTAGGGCACGTGACCGACTATGCGCAGATCGCCGCATACGGCGTGATATCGCTGCCGGCGCTGATGATCGACGGAAAAGTCGTTTCGTCCGGCAGAGTGCTGAGCAAGGCCGAGGCAAAGACGCTTCTGGAAGGATAGTCATATGGATCGAAAACCCGTTGTCGCCTTTCTGTGCGTTCACAACGCCTGCCGCAGCCAGATGGCCGAGGCGCTGGGGCGTCTTCTTGCGGGCGATGTATTCGAAAGCTGCTCCGCCGGAACAGCGCCGAAAGCAAGGCTTGACCCGGATGCGGTGCGCATCATGCGGAAGCTATACGGCATAGAGCTGGAACGGGAACAATATCCGAAGCCGCTAACATCGCTTCCGGACGTGGATATTGTAGTCACAATGGGCTGCGGCGTGGTGTGCCCCACGCTTCCACACCTCTGTCAAGAAGACTGGGGACTCTCCGATCCGGCAGGGCTGGACGATGCGGCGTTTGTGCATACGGCACGCGAGATCGAAGCGAAAATCCGCAGCCTCCGCGCACGGCTCGCCAAAGCAGCTCCATAAAAGCCGAGACTGTCTCAGCAGACAGTCTCGGTTTTTCCCGTTTCCAGCTCCTCCGCAGATTCCGTCGTGACTGCGGCCGGCGCCTCGGTGTCCGTGAAGGCGACCTGCAAAACGGCCTGCGGCCAGTTGACGGAAATGGCCGCGCCGCGGCCATGCGCGGCCGCAGTGTCCGTGAGGATGCGGCAAAGCTCCGCCAGCATCTCTCGCGTCAGATAGCCGCCGCGCCAGTGGAAAATCAGCCGTTCGCGCTTCTTGCGCAGCGCCTGCTCCACGTGCTTCTGCACATCCTCGTACTTCGTCCAGGACAGGTGGTTAACGCGATAGTAAAACTGCTCCCCGTCCGTGCACGGCGGGACGGGATACAGCAGCGGACGGTGGTCGCGGAAGATTTTCGCATCGTCCAGATTGTAATAGTCATAGCGCAGCCCGCCGTATTTGCAGAGCGTATTGTCAAAGGTCGCGTCAAGGTGGTAGTAGTTTCTGCCGAGGCGGATGACGTTCCACGCATGGAGGTAGCGCTCGCCGTTTGCGCGGTCACAGTCGCTGATGGCGATGATGCACTCCATATCCAGCGCATCGCACAGGAGCTTGACCGTTTTGGCGATGCCCTCGCAGACGCCGACGCCGTTGGTCAGCGGGCCGATGACCTCATGCGAATACGGCTTTTTCAGTTTGTCGTAGCGCACCTGTGTGAGGATGAAATCGTGGAGATACGCTTCCTTTTCCGCGTCCGTTTTGCCCTGCACCGGACGAATGAGCCGCGCGACCCGCGCCTCCAGCGCCTTTTGCTGCTCCCGAATCCTGCCCTTGCTGAACATGTACTCCGGCACAAATTCCACGCTGTCCGCCCCAAGCGCGGCGCAGCAGGAATACCCCACCACATAGAAAATTTCCGGATGGTCCAGCCGGAGCTGGAAAAACAGCGTGCTCAGCGCTTCGCCGGGCAGGCGCGGGATGCGAATGGACGGCGTAATCTCTCGAAATCCGGTGAGCAGACGGCGGTAAACCTCTTGCTGCACCGGCGGGAGCCGCTGGTAATAGTATTGCGTGACCGTCATCGCCCCGCCCCCTTCTGCTGCTGGCGCGGACTGGCCGCAAAGCGTTTTTTGTACGCTCTGGAAAACGCGGAATAGTCGTGATAGCCGCAGCGGTAGCACACCTCCGAGGCCGTCATCCCCTGCGCGATCAGCTCCCGCGCCAAACGCAGGCGCTTATCGGTCAAATACGCATGGATCGTAAAGCCGGTTCGCTCCCGGAACAGGCGCATCATATAATATTTGCTCAGATAAAACTGCTCTGCCAGACGGTCGATGCTGATGTCCTCCGTGAGATGCTCGTGGATGTACTCCAGAATGTCCGCCGTCTTCTCGCCGCTGTTTTCCGCAGGCGCATAGCGGTAATTCTCCGTGCCCAGCCCGCGTCCCAGCTCCACCAGGAGCTGGATCATGAGCGCGCGCTCCATCAGATCATGGGCATATTCCGCACTCTCCCCCGCAGCTTCCAGCGCGGAGAGCATGCGCATCAGGGCCTCGCGTCGGTCATAGTCCGGGCGGAGCACAAAGCTCTTTTCCCGCGCGGCGTTCTGAAAGCATAAATCCAGACTGCTTTCCGCCGACGACTGGCGCGCCAGAAACTCCGGCGAGATGTAGAGAATGACACGCTCATATGTGGCGTCGGCGGCGATCTCCGCTTTGTGGATGGCGCCGCGCTGTACAAGGACAATATCATAAGGTTTGAGCGCATAGCTGCGGCCCTCAACAATGTAGTTCCCGCGCCCGGACAGGAAGAACACCAGCTTATGAAATTCGTGGTAGTGGAACGCGGTGTCCTCCTTGAGCGCAGACCTGAGGTGAAACAGCCGGAAATCCTCCAACAAATAGCCGCGCTTTTCGTAATTCCATTCCGACATTGGGATATTCCCTCCAAGCAAGGCACTTTTTGCAATTATATTAGCATTTTTTGCGCTTAATTTGCAAGTGAAATGTGAATATAATAGGAACATCCCGACTTCAGTAAGGAGTGTTCATTATGTCACAAACCAAGCGTTCCAAGTCCTTTCTAAAGACCTATGGGTTTTTGATCGCGATGCTCGTCGGCATCATTGCCGGCTGCGTCACCGGCGCCGTCTGGCCGGCGGTCAAAGACGCCTCCGGCGAGGTCGTCAGCGCTGGCGCGACCTGTCTGGAACCGATCGGCACCGTGTTCATCAACCTGATGTTCTGTGTTGTGGTTCCGATGGTCTTTGTCTCCATCTCCTCCGCGATCGCAAATATGCAGAGCATCAGACGCGCGGGTAAGGTCATGGGCACCACGATTCTCACCTTCGTCGTCACGGCAGGCATCGCCGCCCTGCTCATGTACATCGTCGTACGGATTTTCCCGCTCGTCACCGGGGCATACACCGTTGTGGAAGGCGAAGTCAGCGAGACGCTCGGTCTTGCGGATATGATCATCAACTTCTTCACCAAGCCGGACTTCACGGAACTGTTCAGCCGCAGGGCAATTCTTCCGCTGATCGTGGCCGCTGTTCTGTTCGGCTTTGGCATCCAGTTGAGCGGCGGGCCGCGAACCAAGACTGCTGCCCTGCTCGACGATTTGAACAACTGCCTGATGAAGGTCGTCAAGATTATCACGTACTATGCGCCCATCGGCTTCTTCGGTTTCTTCGCCTATCTCGTAGCCAGCTACGGTCCCGAGCTCATCGGCGACTACAGCCGCACGCTCATCATCTACTATGTCATGTGCTTCGCCTACATGTTCGTCTTCTTCCCGATCTATGCCCACTTCGGCGGCGGCAAGGGCGGCGCAAAGGTCATGCTTCAGCACCTGCTGCGTCCCGCGGCAGTTTCCTTCGGCACGTGCTCCTCGGTCGCAACCATCCCGACGAACATGGAGGTCGCTGAGGAAACCGGCATCTCCAAGGACGTCTCCGACATCGTGCTCCCGCTTGGCGCGACGATGCACATGGACGGTTCGGCCATGAGCGCCATCGTCAAGGTCGCATTCCTGTTCGGCATTTTTGGCCTGGACTTCGGCACCGGCAAGGCGCTGCTCGCCATCGTCATCGCGGTGTTCTCGTCCGTGGCGATGTCCGGCATCCCCGGCGGCGGCGGTACGGGTGAGCTCGTGCTCTGTACGATTTTCTTCCCCGATCAGCTTGCAATCGCCTACCCCATCGCGCTCGCGCTCGGCAATCTGGTCGATCCCCCGGCCACGATGGTCAATGCCGCCGGCGACTATGTGGCGTCCTTCATCGTATCCCGCTATGTGGACGGCAAAAACTGGCTCCAGAATGCGCTTGCAAAGAAGCAGACGGCGGAGCCGGTCGAGGAAGAAATGACCGCCGAACGCTGAAAATCATACCCAAGGTATCAAATTCCTCCCTTTCGGAAACACTACGGTGTACCGACGGGAGGAGTTTTTTATGCTTGGAAAAGTCGAGATCTGCGGCGTCAACACCGCAAAGCTGAAGGTACTGGGCAGCGACGAATGCCGCGAGCTGCTCATCAAAGCCAAACAGGGCGACGCCGCGGCGCGTGAGGCGCTCATTGCCGGAAACCTGCGGCTGGTGCTGTCCGTGATCCAGAAGTTCGTCGGGCGCGGCGAAAACGTGGACGACCTGTTTCAGGTCGGCTGCATCGGACTCATCAAGGCCATCGACAACTTTGACGCCGAAAATCACGACGTGCGGTTTTCCACCTACGGCGTGCCCATGATTTCCGGGGAAATCCGCCGCTACCTGCGCGACAACAGCGCCATCCGCGTCAGCCGCTCGATGCGCGACACGGCCTATCGCGTGCTGCAGGCAAAAGAAAAGCTAACCGCCGCCACAGGCCGGGAGCCGACGATGGAGGAGATCGCCAACGAGCTGGACATCCGGCGTGAGGACGTTGTATTCGCCCTCGACGCCATCAGCGAGCCGATCTCCCTCTACGAACCGATCTACACCGACAGCGGCGAAAACATCTGCGTGATGGATCAGGTGGGCGACTCCAAAAACACGGACGAGCAGTGGCTGGAACAGATTGCGCTCTCCTCCGCCATCTCCAACCTGAACGACCGGGAAAAGCGCATCCTGTCACTCCGGTTCTACGCGGGCAAGACGCAGATGGAGGTCGCGTCGGAGATCGGTATCAGCCAGGCGCAGGTCTCCCGGCTGGAGAAAAACGCGATCTCAAAAATCAAAAAGAACATTTTCGTGTCATAGTGCGTATAGGACGCGCTCTTCGCGCCATAGAATGGAACAAAAAACGACTTTTCATGCTGCGGAGGAATCGCCTATGAAATGCTGTCTCTCGGATCTGCGATACAAGGAAGTCATCAATATGGCCACCGGCCAGCGGCTCGGCTACGTCTATGACGCAGAAATCGACATGGACGAGGGGCGCATCCTCTCACTGATCGTCCCCGGACAGAAAAAGTTCGGCGGACTGCTGATGGGCGAGGACGACTACGTGCTGCCGTGGTCCTGCATCACCCGCATGGGTGAGGATATTATCCTCGCGGAGGTCGCCGAGACGCAGCCGCGCAAAAAGCGGGAAAAACGGCCGCCATACATTTAATTTTTTTGAAAACTGCGGCAAAAATGCCGTTGAAACACTTGCAATTTCAAGGACAACTTGGTATAATACCAAGGCATTACGCACGGGAGTCGATGAGCGACCATGTGACTGCGGTCTGGTCGGGCCCAGATGACGCTCCCGGAGGTGGCAACTAATTAAAGGAGGAAACAAAAACAATGGCAGTCGTATCTATGAAACAGCTTCTGGAGGCCGGTGTGCATTTCGGTCACCAGACCCGCAGATGGAACCCGAAGATGGCCGAGTACATTTACTGCGAACGCAACGGCATCTACATCATCGATCTGCAGAAAACCGTTAAGAAGCTCGAAGAGGCGTATAACTTCGTGCGCGGCCTTGCAGAGAATGGCCAGACCATCCTCTTCGTCGGCACCAAGAAGCAGGCGGCCGACGCCGTGAAGGAAGAGGCATCCCGTGTTGGCATGTACTACGTCAACGCCCGCTGGCTCGGCGGCATGCTCACCAACTTCAAGACCATGCGCACCCGTATCGACCGTCTGGCTCAGCTCAAGAAGATGCAGGAGGACGGCACCTTCGACATGCTGCCGAAGAAGGAAGTCATCAAGCTCCTCGGCGAGATGGAAAAGCTCGAGAAGTATCTCGGCGGCGTGAAGGAAATGAAGAAGTTGCCCGGCGCGCTGTTCGTCGTTGACCCCCGCAAGGAGCACAACGCCATCGCTGAGGCGCGCAAGCTGCACATTCCCATCGTTGCGATCGTGGACACCAACTGCGATCCTGACGAAGTCGACTACGTCATCCCCGCGAACGACGACGCGATTCGCGCCATCCGCCTGATCTCCTCCACCATGGCCAACGCCGTGCAGGAAGGTCTCCAGGGCGCCGATGCGGAAGAGCCCGCTGCGGAAGAGGCTGAGAAGGTCGAAGAGTAAACACTGAATTTTCCGGGCGGGTCCAATCACCCGCCCGAACCATATACAATACAAAAGGAGAATGAAACTATGGCATTTTCTGCTGCTGATGTAAAAAACCTGCGTGAAATGACCGGCGTCGGTATGATGGACTGCAAAAAGGCTCTCACCGCAGCCGAAGGCAATATTGAAAAGGCGATCGAATGGCTCCGTGAAAAGGGTCTCGCCGCCGCTCAGAAGAAGGCTGGCCGTATCGCCGCTGAGGGCGTTGCTTACGCCACTGTGATTGATGGCATCGGCGTTATTGTGGAAGTCAATGCGGAGTCCGACTTCGTTGCGAAAAACGAGCTCTTTATGGACTATGTCAAGGGCGTTGCCGCCGTCATCGCCAAGAACGCGCCGGCTGATCTCGACGCTCTGTATGCCTGCGAGTACAGCGAAGGCAAGACCGTACTCGAAGAGCAGAACGACAAGGTACTCGTCATCGGCGAAAACATCAAGGTTCGCCGTTTTGCCCGCTATGACACCGGCCTGAGCATTCCGTACGTCCACATGGGCGGCCGCATCGCTGTGTTGGTGAACATTGATACCGATTCCATCAACGAAGCTGTCACGGAGCTGGGTAAGGATATCGCCATGCAGATTGCGGCGCTGAACCCGACCTTCAAGGACAAGTCCGACGTGTCCGAGGAATTCATCGCGAAGGAAAAAGAAATCCGTATGGCGCAGGCCAAGGAAGATCCGAAAAACGCCAAGAAGCCCGCTGAGATCATTGAGAAGATCGTCATGGGCGGCATTTCCAAGTTCTATAAGGAAATCTGCCTGATGCAGCAGGCGTTCGTCAAAGACGACAAGGTCTCCGTCGAACAGCACATCGCCAATGTCGCAAAGCAGATCGGCTCCCCCATCAAGCTGGTCGCCTATACCCGCTTTGAGAAGGGCGAGGGCATTGAGAAGCGTCAGGACGATCTGGCGGAAGAAGTCGCCAAGCTCATCAAGTAAGCTTCTGAAGCAAATAACAATATCTGTTTGAAAATCCCTGAAGCGTTATCAAGCTTCAGGGATTTTCGCAAAACGTGAGGTGTCCGGTTATGAAAAAAGAGCACAAGGGCTTTGTTGCAGACCCCCATCATCCCTGCGCCGTGATCTCCGTGGGGTTCATGCTGCTCAGCGCCGTTTTCCGCTGTATTTATTATCCCGGCGCAGGTCTGGATATCTGGGGACTGCTTCTCTATCTGATTCTTCCGGTCGCGGCCGCCGTCGTGTTTGCTGCGGCGATTCTCCTCAAGAGTTCCGAAACGCTTTTACCCACATGCATCTCCGTGGTGGGCGGCGTGCTGTTTTTCTACCTCAAGGCGTTCACCTCTGCCTACTGGTGGCACACCCTGCTGTGCTGCATTCTGTATACCGCCGTGCTCCTTCTCAAACGCGGCTGTGCCATCCAGCAGCGCCTGACCCGGCCAAAACTTACCCCCCGGAGCAATTGCTCCGGGGGGCTTTTCATTGGGTTCAGTTCACTGCAAAATGCTCGATAAAGCGCTGGAGAAGCGCGGAAACCTCGGCACGCGTTGCGCCGTTGAGCGGCATGAGCTTGTTGTTGTAGCCCTCCATCAAGCCGGCGCCAACCGCCCAGGAGACGGAGGAAGCCGCCCAGTCATGCACCGCATCGGCGTCCCGGAAAGATTCGAAACTCTCCGATTCGCTCACATCATAGCCCTTAAACGCACCGTAACGGTACAGGATCGTCGCCATCTGTTCGCGTGTCACAGGATCGGCAGGACCGAATTCCTCCGCGCTGTAGCCCTCGACGATATCATAGGCCGCCGCCCAATCGACCGCCGCACGGTACCAGTCGTACTCCAGATCTCCAAATGTCGATCTGGGCGCCGAGGGGCAGCCCTCCGCGCGCCACAGAACCGTGACCAGCATGGCGCGGGACATGGTCGTCTGCGGTTCAAAGGTCGTCGGTGTCATGCCTTCAAAGAGGCTGTTGTTATAGGTATACGCAACAGGCGAATAGTACCAGCTTGCGCCGTCCACATCGGTAAACGGGAAATGCGCAGCCGCCAGCGTCGCCGTGTGATCCGTCACAAACGTGCAGCATGCGGCAGCAGCGTCGTAGCTGACGCCGACTGCTCCAATCTCGCCGGTTTCGGAAACCGTCCAGCCGGTCAGATCCGCCGTACTCTCGCCGGCTTTCAGCGTACACGGAACCGCGACCGTCAGCTTGCCGCCGTCAAAGTCTTCCGCCGGTTCGCCGCCCACTGTGACTTTCGCGGACGCAAGCGCAGCAGTATCCGCCTGCTTGCCGAGCGCGCGGCGCTGCGCGGCAGTCAGCGTCACCGCTTCAAGTGAAACTGCAACGTCGCGGTTCTGATCGACGCCGGCCAGCGCGGCCTGATCCAGGGCGACCGCGCCGTTCGGCAGCGCCATGTTCAGGGAACTGACAGCGGCATTCGCCTCGGCCGCAGCGACGCTTCTGCCCGTGAGTACCACGCGGCTGGCCGGCAGCGCGGACGCGTCCACCGTCACGGCAGAATTGCTGCCCGCAGGCGCGACCGTTCTGAGCTGGTTTTCCGTGAGGAACACCGTCGCAGTACCGTCAAGGATATACGCGTTGGCGTTCACCGAGCCGCTCTCACTGCTGACCGGAATGGTCGTCACGGCAGATCTGCTTCCCTGCAGAACAAGCAGCGTGTCGTTGTCCTCCAGGTAGTTCACGTCATGACCGAAGGAATTGACGACATCCAGCAGGAAGTCGTTGATCTGCTTTTTCACAATGCTGGTGAACAGGCCGTTGAATTTCGTCGCATTGGCGATGGAGTCCCCAAACGCATCCTTCACAACGACATGGAGCACCTCGTCGAGCAGCTCACCGCTCTCAATGCGGGAAACGCCAGTATTCACCCACTCCGGCCAGACTTCCGGCTCATCGCCGGCGAGGTGGGTCTGATAGATGAAGTTGACAAAGTCGAGCAGGTTCTTTTCCTCCGCAACGGGGATCGCGCAGAGATCACGGACGATCTTGTCGATGTTGCCCACGATGGTGTTCACGAGGAAACCGTCGACTTTCACAAATTTGCCCAGGAACGAGCCGACATAGGAACCGACCACGTTGGAAAGCATATCCGCCGAGAAGCCGCGCTCCTGCCCGTACGCGGTGAGATCGGAGATTGTCTCAACCTTGCCGGTCTCCGGATTCGTAAAGGTGATGGGGCCGATATGGGTCTTGGTGGAGACGTTCATGATGACGTTCTGCGCGTTTTTGCGCACTTCCACAAAGCGCATGGGCGATGGATACGTCAGTGCGGAGCCTGTCTCGATATCGTAGAGCGTATTGCCGCTTTCCGTGGTGAGGACAGCAATGTCGTTCGCGTGCATATGTCCCGTGAAGACGACGCTCATCCCGGCGTCGGCATACTCCGCCGCGATGCGGTCATAACCCTCGACGAGATACATGGGCATGAGCGTGCTTTCCATGCTGAAGTGCTCGACCAGGCCGTGGTGCTCCAGCCCGATGACAACATCACCGCGCGCCTTGGCTTCCTTCGTCTGTTCGATCACCCACTGCTCCAGCTCCGCGCTGATGGCGCCGCTGGTCTCATGCTCGTCTTTGCCGCTCTCGGTGTTATCCGCGCTGTAGCGGCAGGTGTCGATTGCAATGATGGTATAGCCCTCTGCGGGTCTCGCCACATAGGAGAGGCTTCCCGCCTCTTTGCCCTCCGGCGGCGTGAAGGTGGCAATCACCGTCTCATCGGAGTAGATGAAATCGTACGCACGCTTGAAATCCTCCGGGTTCGTGCGCGTGGCCGGAACGGCATTGCCGTCGGCGGTGTTGAAGTTCTTGCCGTTCTCGTTGCGGTTGTCATGGTTACCCGGCGCGACATAGATCTTCAGTCCCGGCAGTTTCTGCTGCAGCGCCTGCAGCTTCTGCGCCATTCCCTCATGGCACTCCAGCTCACCGTCCTTGGTGAGGTCGCCGGAAATCAGGAGCACATCCGGGGCGTCCTGCGCCACCGCTTCCAGCATTTTGTCAATGATCGCATTGCTCTCCGAGAGCATTTTCCGGTCGCTGTTGAGGTCGTTGGTATAGTCCTCCCCTGCGCAGATCATGCTCGGCGAAAGATAATGCGTGTCGGACATCACGGCAATTTTCAGCGTGCTGTCCCAGCCGTCCTCCTGCGCCGCAAATGACGGAACCACCAGGGAACACGCCATCACGAGCGTAAGGACAACGGCTATCAGTCTTCTGGGCCACTTCTTTCCTGCCATTGCTTGCTCTCTCCTTCTCAGTTTTTCATTTTCAGCGGGGTACACACAGACACCCCGTTTTTTCATCTTAAAAGGGGAACGTAAACTTTCCCAGCCGGGGTTTGAAAAAGGTTCGTAAAATTCACAGCCGCCGTTGTCACGGACGCTCGACCTGCCGGACGTTCTTTTCAAACTTTGAGCGCGGCCCCATCACTTCCCGCCCGCAGCCGAGACAGCGGAGCTTGAAATCCGCGCCGATGCGCAGCACCTGCCAGCGCTTTTCGCCGCAGGGATGCTGCTTTTTCATCGTGAGAATATCGCCTACCTGAATGTCCATGCGTTACTTCCTTTTAATCTGCTCCCAGTATGCTCTGGCAGCCTGTTCGGTTTTATTGTCGCCATAGTGATAATAGTGCGCATTGCGCAATTCGTCCGGCAGATACTGCTGGCGCACCCAGTGGCCGGGAAAAGAATGCGGATATTGGTAGCCCTGCTCCCGCTCGAAGCCGGTGCCGTCCGCGTGGACATTCTGCAGCTCTCTGGGGATTGGCCCGGCCTTGCCCGCGCGCACATCGGCGGTCGCAGCCTGAATCGCCGCCACGACCGAGTTGGATTTCGGCG
>ULWX01001375.1_pt1 | contig 14328 bp, 10 predicted proteins | sample 1960851 | NCBI WGS metagenome assembly ULWX01 (sample SAMEA4835826, study PRJEB28245) | human gut metagenome | biome: gut microbiome; material: fecal sample | place: Denmark | collected 2008 | reverse complement strand
AAAAATTGATTGCTAACCAGCCGCTCTGCTTTAAAAACGGAGCGGCTGTTTTTTTATCCGGTTTTTATCCTTACCGAATACCTGTCCTCTTTCATGCTGTTGCCTGATGTATTTTCTTTTTTAACACTAAAAGACTTTCCCGCATCCACTCCACAAATTTCGACAGATACCGCAGAATGGACTCCGCTGCAACCGTAAATACCGCAGTCAGCATCATACACTGCCCTGAGATATCCCTGATTGCAAATAAGTGGCTGACAAATATCATGCAGAACAGCCAGCCGGCGACCATTCCAACCATCAGTACCCGGTGTCCGGCCGTCATCGGTTTTGCGATCTGATATAAGATCATAAATCCAACAATAGCAACAAGTATCGTACAGGATGTCGAAATGTCCTCTTCGTTCACACCAAATACCTGACAAAACAATACCAGACTGCTGACAGCAAAGAAATCGGTAAGTCCGGCAGGCAATGCCTTCAACAACACATTTGTCATAAAATGTCCCTGTATGCGGTCTTTGTTTGGCTCTAATGCAAGCACAAAAGACGGAATTCCAATCGTAAACATACTGATCAGCGAAATCTGTGACGGTTCCAGTGGATAATTGATCATAGAGATCATGGAAAATACTGCAAGCAGCATGGAAAAAATATTTTTAACCAGGTATAAGCTTGCCGAGCGCTGGATATTATTTACCACTCTCCGCCCTTCCATCACTACAGAGGGCATCCTTGAAAAATCATTGTCCAAAAGAACAAGCTGTGCCACCTGCGATGCAGCCTCGCTTCCCGATGCCATTGCGATACTGCAGTCCGCATCTTTTAATGCCAGCACATCATTGACACCGTCACCCGTCATGGCAACCGTTCTTCCCTGTGCTTTCAGCGCTTCCACAAACTTTAACTTCTGATCAGGTGTCACCCTGCCAAAAATCTGATATTTTGCTACAGCCTGTGCGATACTCTCATCTGTTGTCAACGTGGATGCATCCACATAGTTATCTGCGCCACAGATTCCCGCTTTTTCCGCAATTTCAGCAACAGTCTTAGGATTATCCCCGGAGATAACCTTGATCTCCACACCACGCTCTGTAAAATAGGAAAAGGTTTCCTTTGCTCCTTCCCGTATCGCATTTGTCAGCATGATAAACGCGATCGGTAATACTTTTTCCGTAAGCTGCTGTCCGTCTAAAATTCCCTCATATCTGCCATACACAAGGACACGATACCCTTTCTCACTATACGCTTCTATTCGGTCTTTGTACTCTGCATAATCCTCCCGAAGCACAAATTCAGGTGCCCCGATCACATAACTTTTTCCCTCTGAAATGATTCCGCTGTACTTTGTTTTGGATGAAAATGCAAACACTTTGTCTGCTTTTTTTATATTCACGGTATTCCCTGTCTTAAAGTATGCTTTGACCGCCTCCATCGTTGCATTATCTGCATTCATGTTTACAGCAAATTCAGCGATTTTTTCTCTGACCTGTCGATATTTCTGTTCCTGTTCTTCCCTGTCTCCTGCATCGACATAAACCCTGGTACCATCATCTCCATCCGGAACCGTTTTCATCAGATCTTCTGTGAGAACAAAAGTATCTACCTCCATGTCAGGAACTGTGATCGTTCCCGTCTTGTCCACACAGAGTACATCCACTCTCGCTAGCGTCTCAATACATTTCATGTCGTGGATTAAAACCTGCTGTTTTGCCAGACGCATGGCACTTACCGCCATAGCAACGCTTGCTAACAGATAAAGTCCCTCCGGTATCATACCAAGGATCGCAGCCACCATGCTTGTTACACTGTCCCGCAAAGGAGTACCTGCATACACAAACTGCTGCACAAAAAGAACCACACCGATCGGAATGATTACAATACCAACTGCCTGTACCAGACGGTTTAAAGAACGGATCATCTCTGACTGTTCCCCTTCTTTTGTCTGGGTTGCCCGATGGGTCAATTTCGATATGTAAGACTCTTCTCCAACCTTTGTCAGTCGTGCAAGACAGCTTCCTGACACCACAAAACTGCCAGACAGAAGTTCGTCCCCGCTTTTCTTTACGATCTCATCTGACTCACCGGTAAGAAGTGATTCATTGACATTTAACTGTCCGTTTAACACAACCGCATCCGCTGGTATCTGTCCACCCGCAGAAAGCTCCACAATATCATCCAGTACCAGTTCATCCGCGGGAATCTCCTTTTTACTGCCATCCCGGATCACCCTTGTTTTAGGACTGTTTAAAATAGAAAGATCATCCAGTACTTTTTTAGAACGGATTTCCTGCACAATACCGATCAATGTATTTGCAATGATGATCGGAAGAAAAGTCAGGTCACGGAAAGCACCAACGCCGATTAACAATAACGCGATCACTAAAAATATCAGGTTAAAATATGTAAATACGTTTGATTTTACGATCTCTTTCGTCGTCTTTGTCGCCGACTCCGCTTTTTTATTCCAGAGACCCTTTTCTTTCCGCTCTGCCACCTGCTGTGCGGTCAGTCCCCGGATCGTTTCTGTCTGTTCCCGGTCTGCATTTTCTGCCACTTCTTTTCCCGTCTGATTCTGTTTTTCGTTTTCTGCCATTTCTTTCTCTGTCTGGTTCACATTTTCCTCCATATAGCTATACCTCTTAGTATTCATCACTGTCACTCTGACTCATTTACAATTCATCATAAGTTTGCTTACAAGTATAACCAATATTTTTGAAAAAAAGTAGGTTTTGGATAAGATTTAAGGAATATTTTAGATGTGTTAAGAAATTTTTATAAAAAAAGTTTTTAAGAAAAAATGCCGGACATCAGCAGTTTCCACTGACTCCGGCATTTTTACCATCACTGGTCTATTATTTATTGCTCAGATATTCATCGATTCCCTTTGCGGCAGCTTTTCCTGCACCCATGGCAAGAATTACAGTTGCAGCTCCGGTTACGGCATCACCACCGGCAAATACACCGGCTTTTGAGGTAGCACCGTTTTCTTCCTCTGCGATGATACATTTTCTGCGGTTGATCTCAAGTCCCTTTGTAGTGGAAGAGATCAGCGGGTTCGGTGAAGTTCCAAGTGACATGATCACGGTATCTGCCTCGATCTCATACTCAGATCCCGGAATCTCTACCGGGCTTCTTCTTCCGGATGCATCCGGTTCACCGAGTTCCATCTTAATGACTTTCGCGCCTTTTACCCAGCCATTCTCATCTACAAGAATTTCTGTCGGGTTCTGGAGCAGATCAAAGATCACGCCCTCTTCTTTTGCATGATGTACTTCCTCCACACGCGCCGGAAGCTCTTCCTCGCCACGGCGGTATACGATATGTACCTCCGCGCCAAGTCTCTTTGCAGTTCTCGCAGCATCCATAGCAACGTTACCGCCGCCGACAACGATAACTTTCTTGCCTGCTTTGATCGGTGTATCATACTCATCTTTAAATGCCTTCATCAGGTTGTTTCTGGTCAGGAACTCATTTGCAGAAAATACACCCATTGCCTGCTCGCCAGGAATACCCATAAATCTTGGAAGTCCGGCACCGGAACCGATAAATACGGCCTCAAATCCCTCGTTTTCCATTAATTCATCGATTGTAACAGATTTTCCGATAACAACGTTTGTCTCGATCTTAACACCGAGTGCTTTTACATTTTCCACCTCAGCAGCAACAACCTTCTGTTTCGGAAGACGGAACTCCGGGATACCGTAAATCAGTACGCCGCCTGCCTCATGAAGTGCCTCAAAGATTGTCACATCATAGCCAAGTTTTGCCAGATCTCCGGCACAGGTTAAACCTGCAGGGCCAGAACCGATGACTGCAACCTTATGTCCGTTTAATTTCTCTGCTTTTTTCGGTTTAATATCATTTTCTCTTGCCCAGTCGGCAACAAAACGCTCTAATTTACCGATTGCAACCGGTTCACCCTTGATTCCGCGGATACATTTTCCTTCACACTGGCTCTCCTGCGGGCAGACACGTCCGCAGACTGCCGGAAGTGCGGAAGACTGACTGATAATGTGATATGCCTCCTCAAAGTTTCCTTCCTTTACCTGTGCGATAAATGCCGGGATATTGATAGATACCGGACATCCCTTCATACACTGCGCATTTTTACAGTTTAAGCAGCGTGCTGCCTCAGCTTTTGCCTCTTCCTCGTTATATCCTAAACATACCTCTTCAAAGTTAGCCGCACGAACCTGTGGTTCCTGCTCGCGAACCGGTACTCTATTTAATACGTCCATTCTCTCTATCTCCTTTTCAAACGCTCAACCCTACTGACAGTTGCCACAGCCGCCGTGATGTGTATCACCTTCCTGCAGCTTTAACATCGCTCTTCCCTCTTCTGTCTTGTACTGTGCCTGACGTTTCATCGCCTGGTCAAAATCAACCTGATGCCCGTCAAACTCCGGTCCGTCCACGCAGGCAAATTTTACTTCCCCGCCTACTATCAGACGACATGCACCGCACATTCCGGTTCCGTCTACCATGATCGGGTTCATGGAAACAACGGTCGGGATTCCAAGCTCTTTTGTCAGCTTACATACGAATTTCATCATGATCATCGGTCCGATCGCTACACAGTGATCATAGCGTTTTCCTGCATCCCAGAGTTCCTGTAACTGATTAGTTCCCATACCGTGGAATCCATAAGAACCATCATCGGTCGTCACATAGAGATTTGTCGCAACGTCTTTCATCTGGTCTACTAAGATCAACAGATCTTTTGTCTTAGATCCCATGATCACATCACAGTCCACACCGTGCTCATGCAGCCATTTTACCTGCGGATATACCGGTGCTGTACCAACACCTCCGGCAACGAAAAGGATCTTCTTTTTCTTTAATTCTTCAATATCTTCGTCAATCAGGTCAGACGCACATCCAAGCGGGCCTACAAAATCCTGGAATGCATCTCCTTCCTGTAAATATGCCATACGCTCTGTAGATGCTCCGACAGTCTGGAATACGATCGTGATCGTACCTGCTTCCCTGTCATAATCACAAATGGTAAGCGGAATACGCTCGCCCTCCTCATCAATCTTTACAATTACAAACTGCCCCGGCTCACAGTACTGTGCCACACGAGGTGCTTTGACATCCATAAGATAAATCTTATCTGCCAGTTTTTCTCTTCTTACGATTGGATACATGGTCTCCTCCTAACATTTTTATATACATCAACATGCCCGTCAAAGTATTTATTTTCATACTTTAACATAATAAAGGAAAACACGTTAAATTTCAACGGCTTTCCTCTATTTTTTCTCAATTAGTTCTGTTTTTTCTCAAATTATTACTGCCAGATCCTGCAAAAAATCCTATTTTTCCCTTATTCTGCCTGTGAAAACAGGATCCTGTCGTTGACTAACCATCATTCCGCCTGCGAAAACAGGATCCTGTCATTGTCCAAACGCTTTCCGGCACAGACCGCAAACTGCTCTAACAGATCCTCCACCGTCATGCCCGCACGTTTTTCTCCGCTCACATCTAAGATGATATTTCCGGAATCCATCATCAGGGTACGGTTTCCAAGTTCTAATGCCTGGTGCATATTGTGGGTTACCATAAGGCAGGTGATCTTTCTCTCTGCAACGATCTGTCTGGTCAGGTCGAGCACTTTTTTTGCGGTTGCCGGATCCAATGCCGCCGTATGCTCATCTAACAGCAGGATCTTTGGTGTGACCATCGTCGCCATAAGAAGCGTCAGTGCCTGGCGCTGTCCTCCGGAAAGGAGTCCTACCGGCTGCTTCATACGATCCTCTAACCCCATATCAAGCAGTGCAAGGTGCTCCCTGAATTTTGCTTTATCCGCCGCATTGATACGGCTGAAATATGCATTTTTTGAGGTTTTGGCGCGAAGATAGGCAAGTGCCATATTTTCCTCGATCGTCATATGCGGCGCGGTTCCCTTTAAAGGATCCTGAAACAAATGACCAATCACCTTGCTCCGCACATGTTCTTTCTGGTAAGTGATATCCTCCCCATCTAACACAATAAGTCCCCGGTCGATAAAAAATGCTCCGGTGATTGCATTAAATAATGTAGATTTACCTGCTCCATTGCTTCCGATAATTGTTGCAAAGTCGCCATCCTTCAATTCCAGATTCAGATTTTTTAATGCGCATTTTTCATTGACAGTTCCCGGATTGAAGGTCTTGCTGACATTTTTCATAATTAACATCACGGTTCCTCCTTCTTCTGGTTCTGTTTCTGGATCTGTTCCATATATAACTGGTTTTCTGCCTTTGCAAGGCGGCGCTGTTTCATAAACGCTGCCTGCTTTTTCAGATAAGGCAGTGCGATCGCAAATGCAACGATAAGTGATGATACCAGTTTTAAACATTCTGCCGGAACATTTAATCTTAAAGCAATCGCTACGATAAAGCGGTACAGGCAGCTTCCTAATACCACGCCGATCACACGCTTTAACACACCGCCTTTTCCGATGATCGACTCCCCGATGATCAGACTCGCAAGTGCGATCGTTACCATTCCCGTTCCAAGATTGATATCACAGGATTTCTGATACTGTGCGAGCAGTCCGCCGGAAAGTCCGGTCATGGCATTCGCAACACAAAGTCCGATCGTGATCATAAGTCCGGTATTGATACTTGATGCCCTTACCATATCCGGGTTATCGCCGGTCGCACGGATGGAAAGTCCCAGTCTCGTATTTAAAAACCATGCCAGTATCACACCGACAATCACAACAAATACAGCTGCAACGATCAGTTTATACCAGGTTCCCCCGATATGATCTTTCGCCCATGAAAAAACCGTGTCACAGGAAAAAAGATTGATATTGGATGCAAAACCCATCACCGCAATGTTGATCGTGTATAATCCTGTATTTACGATGATTCCAGCTAAGATGGACTGAATACCCATTCTGGTCTGTAAAAATGCAGTAACGAATCCCGATACAACTCCTGCTGCCGCCGCCGCAAACAGTCCTAACACCGGATGTCCGGCAAGCGTCACCGTCGCACAGACTGCACAGCCTAATGTAAAGCAGCCGTCTGTTGACAGATCCGCAATATCTAATATGGAAAATGATACAAATAATGCCAGCGCAACAAGTGCATAAATAAATCCAAGTTCTAACGCGCTCTGTACAATGGAAAGTGTAATGATCGAACCCATAATCCCCTCCGGTTCCGTTTTTCTTCTATTCCGCTTTTATTCAAATTCTTCTGCGGTTGTAACTTCTTTTAATTCTTCACACATATCTTTAAATACACTGTCATCAATGCCAACGGCTGCAGCTGTCTCCGTGTTGACAGTCACGATACCACTGTCTAATGTGCGGACTGCTGTTGCTGCAGGATCAGCACCATTTACAAGGATGTCTGCTGCCATATCTGCCGTTGCAGTTCCAAGCTCTGTATAATTGACGCCATATCCTAAGAATGCTCCGTTTAACGCGAAGGAATCAGCTCCTGTATAGTGCGGGATCTTTGCATCTGCAAACTTTTCAAAGATTGCAAGCTCGGCTGTCATGATTGTGTTATCGGTCGGTGTGAATACTGCATCTACCCCTTCTGCCACAAGCGCATCTGCTGCTGCAGATACCTCTGCATTGGTGGTTCCTGTCTTTTCAATATATTCAATACCGTTTTCCTCACAGTAAGCGATTGCATCTGCAACCGGCACTTTTGAGGAATCCTGGCTCTTATCATATAACAGTCCGATTTTCTTTACATCCGGGTTGGCTGCCGTGATCAGTTTCATAACAGCCGTGGTGTCAAGTGCATCGGACGTACCTGTGATATTTGCACCAGGTGCATTTAAATCTGCGACAAGTCCTGCGCTGACCGGATCTGATACTGCGGAGAATACAACCGGGATCTGATTGTCCTCTGTCGCATTCTGCATGATCATGGCTGCCGGTGTTGCGATCGGGATGATCACATCCACTTTTTCTGCAACCAGATCCGTTGCGATCTGATTTAAGGTAGAGGAATCTGCCTGACCATTATAGGTATAATCTGCATAATCGAATGTCACACCAAGTTCTGCACCTTTTGCATCAAGCTCTGCCTCGATCGCCTTCTCGATCTGGTTTAAGGAAGCATCATCTACATACTGGACGATACCAACTTTATATACCGTGCCATCTGCATTGGCGATCTCTGTCACATCCGCATTGGCATTCTCTTTTATTTCTGCGGTATTTGCATTATTCTGTGCATTTGTGTCTGTTTTCGCATTATTTCCCGTGCTGTTTCCACATCCACCAAGCACACCTGCTGTCATTGCCATTATTAATACTGCTGCCATCATTTTTCTTTTCATTTCTTTCCCCTTTCTGCGCCGTTCTCTGCGCATTACAGGTTTGTGCATAAGCACAAATCCTGTGTGCGAAAAATTCTATTTTTCGCACTTGTTCCCTCCAGATTTTAAATTTGGAAAAAGCCGTTTCGAGAGGTGGAATTCGTCATCATGCAAACTTTCGTTTACAATGTAAATGAATTTTACATTAAAAAACCGTCTCAGGTTCTTGCCTGAGACGGTAATAGTATCTATTATCGCGGTACCACTCATATTGACTGAAAAGTCCACTCACTTCATGTACAACCATACATGCCGGATGGGTAACGGGTCCGGTTCCCGGCGGCGCCTACTAAATCCTGTTCAGGCCGCCCTCAAAAGTCCATTCAGCAAATCCATCCATACTGCAATCCCACCACCTGCAGCTCTCTGTAATATCAAAAAATGCTTACTACTCTTTCTCAACGGTTTTTCTTTATGGGTATACTTTAATATATTAAAGTGATTTTGTCAACACATTTTTTATTTTCTTTTTTATTTACTTTTTTCTCACACGGATTCATGTTATAATGTTGATGTATTATCCCATATAACTCCATAAATATAATTATGGGCTGGGAAATCCATATTTTTATTCAAAAGAAAAGTGGTATTTACCACGGAATGGAGGATTTTATAATGTATAAATTTACAGACGACTATTTAATTGGAATTGACGAGATTGATAATGAGCATCGTCGGTTATTTCAGATGATAAATGAAGCGATTGACCTTTCAAAAGAAAGTTCAGATACCTCTGTTATCTCCAAGAATCTGGTTTCCGGATTGAAAAATTACGCTGCAACACATTTCGCCCATGAGGAAGCTTACATGGAGCATATTCATGATCCTGAGCTTCCGATCCAAAAAAAAGAACATGAAGCATTTACAAAAAAAATCAACACTTTTGCTCTGGATACTTCTTCCCCGGAAGCAGCAAGGCAATCCCTAAACGACCTGCTGGCTTATCTGGCTCGCTGGTTATACCGGCATATCTTAAGCAGTGATACGATGATCGGAAAAATGTCTTCTATTTCTGCTGATGAAGAAGATCCATTTGCATTTTGCGAAAAATACAAAACCGGCGTTGAGTTAATTGATACTGAGCACCGACGGCTGTTTGAGATCATTCACGATACCAACGATCTGATTCACGCAGAACTTCTGCATGACAAATATGATGAGATCATGCACCTGCTTGTAGAATTAAAAGACTATACAGAATTTCATTTCCGTGATGAAGAAAATCTCATGGAACGCATCCATTATCCGGAAATCAGTGCTCAGAAACGTGCACATACTGCCTTCGTGGAACGTCTTGTTGAGGTTGATTTAACAGATTTGGACGAAATGGATGACAATCAGCAGGAATATCTGATTGACCTGATCAATTTTTTGTCCGGCTGGCTGATCAATCATATCTTAGGTTCCGATAAAAAGATTGGTGAGTATATGCGTGAACATGGAATCAAGGAAGAATAGGCTCAAAGAAAAACAAGAACACAAAAAATAATATCTGATTACTAAAAATTTTAAAAGGACAGAAACTGGATTCTTCGGATTCCAACTTCTGTCCTTTTCCTATGCATCTATTTGTTGCTGTTCACATCTCCAAGTGTGACCAGCAGCGATTATTCTTCCCAGCTTACGCATGCAGAACATATCCGGTTTACGAGAAATATACCAGCTCATCTTCCGGTTTTTCTGCCGGTTCGATGGATACCGGATAAAGTACCGGTCCTTTTCCCTTATACTCTCTCGCAAATTCCACATGCACTTCCGCAGTGATATTGATCCAGGATTTGTGCGGGATCTTGTCCTCATCCACATATTTACACTTAAATCCGATAAATGTCACATCCTCGATGCAGCATGTCATCGCAAAACGTCCCGGCACAAACACTCCTTTTTTAAGTTTTTCCGGATTGTATACCAATGCCAGGAAAGATACTTTTTTGCCCTCATATTTTTTCGGATTATCCATACAGTCCATGTACCAGATTGCATAGTCTGCATCAGTGATCTCGATCACATCCGCAGAAAGATCAAACGGAAGTTCCTCCGGACGTTCATCCAAGCTGCCGTCCTCACGCTCGAAGACGAGCTGTGCCTTGCGGTTCTGTGCCTTGACATTACGGCGGCATTTGCCTTTGTCCGTGCTGTCATCACAGCGGTTAAAGATCACGACATCTGCCTGAAATAACTGCTCCATTACCATGGTACGCATATTTGCAAGATACATGTCAAACGTTGTCGCATCCACAGTCGCTAACTGCTGTACGATCACCCAGTGTTTCGGGAGTGCCATATCCATCAGTGTTCCCATTCCCCAGGTACCGTTGTATTCGATAAACACCTGCTCCGGCAGATATTCCGTCTGCACTTTGTTTAAAAACTCTTCGGTAAAATCCTCTTCATTTTCTACCATGACAAGTCTGGCATTGATTTTTTTTAGCTCCTCCTTGTCATATTCAACATCTCCATCCTCACAGCAGATCACAACACTTCTTCCACCCTCAGTGAAACCATCATCAAATAACGTCTCCTTCACCAGAGTCGTCTTGCCGCTGTCCATAAAACCGGTAAATAAATATACTGGTATTTCGTTCATATAAATCTCCATTCCTGAGTAACTTTTTCCCGCTTTTACGCGATTCCAAACAGTTCCTCTAATCTGTGTTCGTCAATATGTGTACCAATCACACAGAGTCTTCCGGTATAATCTGGCTCTCCCTCACGGATCTCGTACTCACCCGGAACCATGTCAAAGTAGATCCAGGAACCATTCACATCGGCTACCATACCTTTTGCACGAAGGATCTCGCCGTAGTCGTCTGTCTCGCAGAGTGTCTTTAACACTTCCTCAATCTGCTCTTTTGTAAACTTATGAGGCGTCTCCTTGCCCCAGCTTGTAAATACCTCATCTGCATGATGATGGTGATGATGATCGTGATCATGACAGCCGCAGGTGCAGTTTTCGTCATGCTCCTCATGATCGTGGTCGTGATCATGGTCATGGTGATGTTCATGTTCTTCGTGATCATGGTCATGATCATGGCAGCCACAGGTGCAGTTCTCGTCATGCTCCTCATGGTCGTGGTCATGATGATGCTCATGCTCATGTTCTAAAGCTTCCTCTTTTGCATGCTGCTCTGCGAGAAGTTTTACTTCCAGAGAGTCCTGTCCCTCCACTACTTTTAAGATCTGCTCGCCTTTGATCTCATCCCATGGAGTTGTGATAACAGCAGCTTTCGGATTTAATGCCTGGATCTGTTTTACACACAGCTCTAACTGCTCTGGTGTTGCCTTCTGGCTTCTGCTTAAGACAACCGTTGTCGCATATTCGATCTGGTTGTTGAAAAATTCACCAAATGCTTTCATCTGTTTGCTTGCCTTTAATGCATTTACAACCGTGATCAGTCCGTTTAATTTGACATCCTCGTCTTTTTCCACGTCGATGACAGATTTCATAACATCGGATAATTTACCAACACCGGACGGCTCGATCAAAATACGGTCCGGATGGAACTTCTCGATGACTTCATGTAAGTTTTTACCAAAATCGCCTACTAAGGAACAGCAGATGCATCCGGAATTCATCTCTGTGATCTCAATTCCTGCATCCTTTAAAAATCCTCCGTCAATGCCGACTTCACCAAATTCGTTCTCAATCAGAACGATCTTCTCGCCCTTAAAAACTTCCTCGATCATTTTTTTAATAAATGTTGTTTTTCCGGCTCCAAGGAAACCAGATATAATATCAATTTTTGTCATTGTCTTATCTCTCCCTTCACAAACACTACTATTTTACTCTAGTTTTTCCTCTTTTGCAAATTTTTGCATGGATTTCATGAAACTTTTATATTTTACGCTATACACTTCTCTTCTACACAGCACTCTTATTTATGAAACTGCATCTGATACAGTTTTTCATACACACCGCCTTTTTCTAACAGTTCCTCATGCGTTCCTTCCTCCGCAATGCCCTCCTCCGTCAAAACCAGGATTCGCTGTGCATTTTTGATTGTGGAAAGCCGGTGTGCGATCACAAATGTTGTACGATTCTTTGCCAGTTTTTCCAGAGAATCCTGCACGACTTTCTCACTTTCATTGTCAAGTGCACTCGTCGCCTCATCAAAGATCAGGATCGGTGGATTCTTTAAAAATACCCTTGCAATGGACAAACGCTGTTTCTGCCCGCCGGAAAGCTTGATTCCCCGCTGTCCGATATCTGTTTCATACCCATTTGGCAGCGACATGATAAAATCGTGTGCATTGGCATTTTTCGCCGCTTCAATCACTTCCTCACGTGTTGCATCCGGTTTTCCATAACGGATATTATCAAAAACGGTTCCGACAAACAGATACACATCCTGCTGTACGATACCGATATGGTCGCGCAGGCTCTTTAACCTGATATCCCGGACATCGCAGCCATCAATCTTAACTGCTCCTGCCGTCACATCATAAAACCTCGGAATCAGTGAACACAGTGTACTCTTTCCGGCTCCTGACGACCCCACAAGTGCCATATAAGCCCCCGCCGGAACGTTCAGGTTAATATGATTTAACACACATTCCGTATTTTCCTCATACTGGAAAGATACATCCTCAAAGCTGATATCGCCTTTGACATTGACCAGCTCTTTTGCATCCTCTTTATCTGCAATATCCGGTTCGATCGCCATGATCTCCTGAAAACGTTCAAACCCGGTATATCCGTTCTGAAACTGTTCCGTAAAATCAATTAGTGTCCGCACCGGCTCTGTAAACACGCTGATATAAAGCAAAAATGTGACCAGATCACTGATATCCACACTTCCCTTTGCGATCAGAATGACACCCGCAAGTATGACATTTACCTGGATCAGGGTCGTAAAAGTACCAAGTCCTGCCGAGAAACTTCCCATATAATAATAACTGTTCTTTTTTGCGCGCAGAAAGCCTTCGTTTCCCTGACGGAATTTTTCTTTTTCGATATCCTCATTCGCAAATGACTTTACCACACGGATCCCGGACAAATTATCCTCGATCTGTGCATTGATATCGGCGATCCGCTCGCGGTTGCTGCGAAACGCACGTCGCATTTTTCCGTTCATGTAATAGGCAAACAGAAACATGAACGGCAGCACTGCAAATGCGGCAAGTGCAAGTGCCGGTTTAATACTCATTAAGATCACGAACGCACCAATAATTTTGATCAGGGAAAGGATAATGTTTTCCGGTCCATGGTGCATCAGTTCTGTGATATCAAATAAATCCGTCGTAATACGGGACATCAGCTGCCCAACCTTCTGATCATCATAAAAGGAAAATGACAGCTTCTGAAAATGTGCAAAAATCTCCGCACGCATGTCATACTCGATTTTAGCGCCCATCACATGCCCCTGATTTGCAATAAAAAAACGGCTGTAACAGTCTACCGCCACCAGTGCGAATAACATAAGCGCAATCCAACGGATCTGTCCTAAAATCGCCTGCGGTTCCATATAGATTAATGTAGATGTCACATAACGGATCACAAGCGGGATCACAAGCGCGACCGCCGCAGATACCGTTGCAAAAAACATATCTGCCCAGAACACTCCCAGATACGGCTTATAATATGAAATCATCTTTTTCAGGTTTTTACTCATAGTATTCCTCCATTTCCAACTCTTTTATTTTATCTATCCTGTCCCAAAAGTCAAGAATATGTGCTATACTAAAAGAAGCACACAGTGACATTGAGACTGCCAAAGTGCGATCCAATGTCAAATACGATAAAAAGGAGTACATGTATGGATACAATCAAAAGCAAATACCATGAAACACTTGCTGCAACAGTGATCAAAAACCTTGAAAAACGCCAGATGGAAGGCTACTACTGCCCGACCGTAGAAGACGCAGAAAAACTTGCATTTTCATTCTTAAAAGATGGGCAGACCGTATCTTTCGGCGGCTCCATGACCTTAGAGGAGACCGGCATGCTGACAGCGCTCCGCCATGATCCTTCCATCCATCTGATCGACCGCTCAA
>ULWX01033036.1_pt1 | contig 14426 bp, 10 predicted proteins | sample 1960851 | NCBI WGS metagenome assembly ULWX01 (sample SAMEA4835826, study PRJEB28245) | human gut metagenome | biome: gut microbiome; material: fecal sample | place: Denmark | collected 2008 | reverse complement strand
TTTAGCCATCTCTTCTAGTTTTGAGATTTTCCCTTTTAATACATCATTAAATAGATAGAAAGTAATATCTTTGCATATTATATGATAGGTTGACTATGGCTAAAAATACAATGGGGACTAAGCTGCCCCGAAAATTGATGCAGAAGATGTCGATTGTGGGAGAACAGATTAAACTAGCTCGTTTGCGCAGGAATTTGAGTGTGGCTCAGATTGCGGAACGCGCTACTTGCTCTCCTTTGACTGTGTCCCGAATAGAGAAAGGTGCATCAACAGTAGCAATCGGAATCTACTTGCGTGTGCTGTATGCTTTGCAACTTGACGATGATATTCTGTGGCTGGCCAAAGAAGACAAGTTGGGAAAAGCTTTGCAAGATTTGAGTTTGAAAACAAGGAAAAGAGCTTCAAAAAAGGAATAGAGTGCATGTGCTCCTATACATAAGTGGCAATTTGTTCTGTTGGAATAAAAAACATGCTTCAAAATTTTGCGTTATGCTATAAAAACATTATGTTTGCATTGCATAATAAATAAGGCGTATGGAATTCGTTGATAGAATAGATGAAGCAGCACGACTGAAAGATGCTCTTGCGAGAGAGAGATCCTCGTTAGTCGTGATGTACGGTCGCAGACGGCTGGGTAAGTCAACACTCATTAAAAGGGTGTTGTCAGAAAATGATGTTTACTTCCTTGCTGACCGTTCTGAAGGCCAACATCAGAGAGTATTGCTTGCAAAAGTAATAGCACAAGTGTTCCCGGATTTCGACAAACTGACATATCCGGATTGGGAATCTATGTTTCGTGCGGTCAATTATCGAACAGACAAGCGTTTTACTTTATGTTTGGATGAGTTTCCGTATCTTGTAGAGCAATCTTCTGAACTGCCGTCTGTGCTACAAAAACTGGTTGATGAAAAGCAGTTGAAGTATAATCTTGTGCTTTGCGGTTCGTCACAAAATATGATGTATGGATTGTTTTTTGATTCTACTGCACCTCTCTATGGTCGTGCTGATGAGATCATGAAACTTGCACCGATACGTTTGCCATATATTCAAGAGGCTTTGAGCCTTGATGCGATGAATGCCATTGAAGAATATGCTGTTTGGGGAGGTGTGCCGCGTTATTGGGAACTAAGGGAAAACCAAAATTCACTTAATGATGCTTTGTGGCACAATATCCTTTCTATAAATGGGACTCTTTACGAAGAACCGATAAAATTGTTTCAGGACGATGTAAAGGATATTGTTAAGACTTCGACGATAATGTCTTATATCGGTACTGGCGCAAATCGGCTTTCTGAGATTGCCGCAAGATGCAATGAGCCTGCAACCAACCTGTCGCGTCCATTGAAGAAACTTATTGATCTCGGATTTTTGGAGAAAGATGTTCCGTTTGGGATTGATGAAAAGAATGCGAAAAAGAGTCTTTACAAGATAGCCGATCCGTTTATGGCGTTCTACTATCAGTTTGTTGTTCCTAATCGTTCGTTCATTGAACTTGGTCGTCGTTTACCCATAGAACAGGCTTTGACTGCTCATTTCTCTGAGTATGTGAGTATGCAGTGGGAAAAACTGTGTCGGGATGCTGTCACAGGAAATCTTGTTAATGGAGTAGTTTATGGCAAAGCAAAACGTTGGTGGGGCTCTGTTCTCAATGAGGATAAGAAGCCGGAACAGGTCGAGTTCGATGTAATGGCTGAATCGCTTGATAAAAAGTCTCTGTTGGTCGGAGAATGCAAATGGACAACAGGGGAGAATGGTAAACAGCTAACTGCTGAACTTCTCCGCAAAGCTAATCTGCTGCCGTTTGCTAAGAATTATATTATTGTTCCGGTGCTGTTCTTTAAGAACGCTCCGAAAGATGATGCTGGGAATGCAATGTTGCCGGAAGATGTTGTTGAGTTAATGAAATAAAGGAATCTCAAATCCACTATTTGACAGAGTTATTAGATGGCAAAAAAAACAATAAATAAAGAACTTACAGGTGCACAGGACTTATACAATTTCTTGTTTGAGGCTTGTAATATAATACGCGGTCCTGTAAGCCAAGATAATTTTAAAGATTATATCACGCCTTTGCTTTATTACAAGCGGATATCTGATGTTTATGATGAAGAAACAGAAGAAGCTTTAATATCAAGTGGTGGTGATAAGGAGTATGCATCTCTGCCAGAGCAACATCGTTTTGTTATTCCTGATGGTTGTCATTGGCAAGAAGTCAGAGAACGCACAGAAAATCTTGGAGCAGCCATAGTCGGTGCTATGAGACAGATAGAGATAGCAAACCCTGATACATTGTATGGGGTGCTATCTATGTTTTCATCTCAGAAGTGGACTAATAAGGCAATTCTCAATGACAGTAAGATTCGTGACCTGATAGAACATCTATCAAAACGAAAACTTGGTAATAAGGATTACCCTGCGGATTTAATGGGTGATGCTTACGAGATACTATTAAAGAAGTTTGCCGATGACAGTAAGGCCCAGGCCGGAGAGTTTTATACTCCTCGTTCTGTTGTGAGATTATTAGTGCATATTCTCGATCCGCAACCTGGGGAAACTGTATATGATCCTGCTTGTGGTAGTGGAGGAATGCTTATCGAAGCTATACGATATATGCACGATGATTCTCTTTGCTGTGGAAGTATATTCGGACAAGAGAAGAATGTCGTGAATGCGGCCATTGCTAAAATGAATCTATTCCTGCATGGTGCATCTGATTTTAATGTAATGCAAGGCGACACATTGAGAGACCCAAAAATTCTTCAAGGTGGTAATATCGCCAAATTCGATTGTGTTATAGCAAACCCTCCATTTTCTCTTGAAAATTGGGGAGCAACGGAATGGAGTTCAGATAAATATAAGCGCAATATCTATGGCACACCGAGTGATAGTTGTGGTGACTATGCGTGGATTCAGCATATGATATGTTCTATGTCTTCTGGCAAGGGGCGTATGGCTGTTGTAATGCCACAAGGTATTCTGTTTCGTGGAAATCAAGAAGCAGAAATACGAAAGCAATTAGTGGAAAGTGATTGGATAGAAGCCGTTGTTACGTTAGGAGATAAATTGTTTTATGGTACTGGACTTTCACCGTGCTTTTTGATAATACGAAGAATGAAACCGGCTCATCATTCCGGACGGATTTTGATGATAGATGGTTCCAAAATTCTAACTCAAAAGAGAGCGCAGAATATTTTAGCAGAGAATGATATAGATAGGTTATATTCACTTTATCAAAATTACTCTGATGAAGAGGACTATTCTCGAATCGTTACATTGCAGGAGATAAGAGATAAAGAGTATAATCTTTCGCCCAATCGCTATGTGGTTTACCACAAGGAGGAAATTCGTCCTTATGAGGAAGTGTTGGCTGAGTTCAAGCACGCATATGAAGAGGTAAAGCGATTGGAGGAAGAATTTTCATTACTCATTAACTCATAATCAATATGGCAGAAAAAGTAAAACAATATCGTCTTCCAGACGCTCCTATTACGCTTGATGAGCTAAAAAGCTTTCTTTGGGCGGCTGCCACTCATTTGCGTGGTCAGATTGATGCAGCAGGATATAAAGAGTATATTTTCCCTTTGCTTTTTTTCAAACGCATTTCCGATGTTTATGATGAACAGTTTGAAGGATTTGTGTGTGAAGGAGGAGTTGAGTATGCAGGTATGCAAGTAGAAGATATCCCCATCCGCATTCCTGATGGTGCGCACTGGAGAGATGTTCGTGAGGTGACGGAAAATGTTGGTAATAAATTAGTCGAGGCGTTTATTGCCATAGAACAAGCCAATCCTGCCAAAGAAATGGATGGCAGAAAAATCGGAGGATTGGAGGGAATTTTTGGTCCAAAGGATGGTTGGACCAACAAGGCGAAGATGCCCGATAGTATCATTACTTCGTTGATTGAGGATTTTTCTAAATATACGTTGAGCCTAAAGGCTTGTCCTGCCGATGAAATGGGGCAGGCATACGAATACCTTGTTGGAAAGTTTGCCGATGATGCTGGAAATACTGCTCAGGAGTTCTATACGAATAGAACAGTCGTTCAACTTATGGCTGAGATACTGCAACCCCAACCGAATGAAAGTATTTATGACCCGACTTGCGGTTCTGGTGGTATGTTGGTCAAATGCTTAGACTATCTGCGTAACAAAGGAGAAGAGTGGCAGAGTGTGCAGGTGTTCGGACAAGAGGTGAATGGTTTGACTTCCTCTATTGCGCGAATGAATCTTTACCTGAATGGAGTTGAAGATTTTTCGATTGCATGTGCAGATACATTGGAGAATCCTGCATTCTTGGACGGTAGTCATCTCCGTAAGTTCGATATTGTTCTGGCAAATCCGCCTTATTCGATCAAAGAATGGAATCGTGAGAAATTCATGAATGATAAGTGGGGACGGAATTTCTTGGGAACACCTTCGCAGGGAAGAGCTGATTACGCTTTTATACAGCATATTTTAGCATCAATGAACGATGAAAACGGTCGTTGTGCAATATTGCTTCCTCATGGAATTTTATTTAGGAATGAAGAAAAAGAAGTAAGAACAAATTTAGTGAAAAGCGACCTTTTAGAAGCTGTAATAGGGCTTGGACCAAACTTGTTTTATAATGCTCCAATGGAAGCTTGTATATTATTCTGTAATAAGAATAAAGATCGAGAAAGGAAAAATAGAATTACTTTCATAAATGCAGTTAAGGAGGTTACAAGGAAAAATGCAGAGAGTTATTTAGAACAACATCATATTGAAAAAATTCTTCATGCATTCCATTCTCAGGAAGATATAGAACAATTTAAGCTGTCTATTTCCACGGATGATATAGCTAATAAAGACTTTGATTTAAGCATTCAGAAATATGTTTTTATTAAAGATGCTGAAGTAGAAGAAATAAGTTTTTCAAGTGCTATATCTAGATGGTTGAATAGCCAGAAAGAGGTTCATGTTCAATATATCACTCTAATGGATTTACTAAGTAATGACAAAATATAGATTCGATGAAATAGCAATAAATAGTACCCAAAAGAAGAAACCTACCGAAGAGGATAAGGTTTATTATATTGGGCTGGAACATATCGATCCGGGATGCTTTGATGTTGTTCGTTGGGGTTCAGATGTTGCTCCGACAGGGGATAAATTGCTTATGCAAAAGGGGGATGTTCTTTTTGGCAAACGTAGAGCTTATCAGCGTAAAGTTGCCATAGCCCCTTTCGATGGTATATTCTCTGCACATGGAATGGTCTTAAGACCTAATCTTAAAGTTATAGATGCAAATTACTTCCCTTTTTTCATAAGCTCAGATAAGTTTATGGACACTGCTGTACGTATATCAGTTGGCGGATTGTCACCTACGATTAATTGGAAAGATTTAGCAAGGCAGGAATTTGAGCTACCATCATTGGATGAACAAAAAGTACTTGCGTATAAATTATGGGCTGCTTATCGATTAAAAGAGGCATATAAAAAGTTGCTTGTTGCCACTGATGAAATAGTGAAATCGCAATTTATCGAGATGTTTGGAAATCAGAATACTAATGACAAGGGTTGGACAGAATCATTAGTAAAAGATGAATTTAAGCTATCGATGGGTAAGACTCCAGCACGCAATAATCCTGAGTGTTGGGATAATGGAACCCACAAATGGGTTTCTATATCCGACATGTCTTCATACACGCGTTATACAGGAGATACTAGCGAATACATTACAGACTATGCAATAGCTGATTCAGGAATCAAAGCAGTGCCCAAAGGTACGATTATAATGAGTTTTAAGCTCTCTATAGGAAGAACTGCTATTACCTCAGAAGATCTATATACCAACGAGGCAATAATGGCTTTTGCTGGTTTTGATGAGAAGAAATTCAATATCGACTTCCTGCATTTTCTTATTGCAAACAAGAACTGGTTACTAGGTGCAAAGCAAGCAGTAAAAGGCCAGACACTTAACAAGGAGTCTATTGGAAATGCGAAGATCATTATTCCTCCAATTGAGGCTCAAGAAGAGTTTGCCAGCATTTACAATCAGGCTGATAAATCAGAATCTGTCATTCAAAAAGCTTTAGTATATTTGAATGACATACAGAGTGACGAATTAAAGGAGATAGCTTAATTATTAAATTGATAACAATAAAAACTATAGATATGTTTAACGAAGACAATACAGTGGAGCAAATGCTCATAGAAGCTGCAACCCAAAGTGGTTGGCAGTATGTAAAGTCACAGGATATACCTCGCAGTACAGATTCTGTTCTTGTGGGATCATGGTTATTGGAAGCTCTTATCAGGTTGAACCCGATAACACGTCAACAAGCGGAACAAGTTATTTATAAACTACGTGCTGCGATTACTTGTGGAGGCAATTATGATGAATTAGTGACTGCCAATGATCGTTTTCGTACATTGTTATTTAATGAAAACACAGAACCTTTTGGAAAGGATGGTGAATATATACCTATCAGATTCTTTAGCGAAGATGCTGTTGAAGATTATTGTGTTGTGACCAATCAATGGGAGTTTCCACGTAGTTCTGTTGATGGAGGTAAACGTTTGGATTTGGTTTATCTGATAAATGGAATCCCGGTTTGTGTTGGTGAAGCAAAATCTCCTGTTCGCCCTCAGGTTACATGGGCTGACGGAGCCATCGATATGCTGCATTATGAAAAGAGCATTCCAGAAATGTTTGTTCCGAATATATTGACCTTTGCTACAGAAGGTAAAGAGCTTCAATATGCCGGCATCTGTGCACCTGTTGACAAATGGGGGCCTTGGTTTAAAGATGAAAGTCGTCAGCATGGTACAGTAGAGTCGGTTAAAAGTAACGTAATGAGTTTAGTCCAACCAAATCGGCTACTTGACATATATCGTTACTATAGCGTTTTTACAGGAACATCATCAGGCAAAAAAATAAAGATTGTTTGCCGTTATCAGCAATATCTAGGAGGTGAAGCTATTGTTCAGCGTGTTTTAAATACATATCGTGAAAAACAAGGTCCGAAAAAAGGTCTTATTTGGCATTTCCAAGGTTCGGGAAAATCATGGCTGATGGTATTTGCTGCCCAGAAATTACGTTTGCAGAACGAATTACATGCTCCCACTGTTGTTATCGTTGATGACCGTATTGATTTGGAAGATCAGATAACTGGCGATTTCACTCGTGCTGATATCCCCAATATAGAATCAGCAAAGACAAAAGAAGAGTTAGTTGCATTTTTCAAGCAGGATCAGCGCAAGATTTTGATAACGACAATTTTCAAATTCGGAGATGTTGATAGTGTACTGAATGAAAGAGATAATATCATACTGTTGGTAGATGAAGCACACCGAACTCAGGAAAAGGATTTAGGACAAAAAATGCGCAATGCACTACCTAATGCATTTTTCTTTGGCCTTACCGGAACGCCTATCAACAAGCGAGATAAGAATACTTTTCAATCGTTTGGTGCTGATGAGGATTTAGAAAAAGGTGGGTATATTTCAAAATATACTTTCCAAAATTCTGTTGAAGATGGAGCTACGCTTGAATTGAATTTCCAGACAGTGCCGGTAGAGATGCATCTTAACGAAGAGCAATTACAAGAAGAATTTGATGAACTGACTGATCAAATATCAGAGGAAGAAAAGAACGAATTAGTAAAACGAACTTCTGTTGAAGCATTTTTTACAGCGGAGAAGCGAATTAACGATGTCGCACGTTATATTGTAAATCACTTCAAGGAGTATGTAGAGCCCAGTGGCATGAAAGCTCAAGTCGTGGTGTATAACCGAAACTGCTGTGTGAAATATAAGAAAGCGATTGATGCTCTTTTGGGTACGGAAGATGCAACCACTATCGTTATGCATACGGCTGGCGATAAAGCTGATGACTATAAGACATATCGGCGTGATCGTGACCAAGAGAAAAAACTTCTTGACCAATTCCGTGATCCATTATCACCAATTAAAATGGTGATTGTAACTTCTAAACTGTTGACAGGTTTTGATGCTCCGATTTTACAGTGTATGTATCTTGATAAGCCGATGAAAGACCATACGCTGTTGCAGGCTATTTGTCGTACAAATAGAAAATACAATGTTGATAAGAAATGTGGTCTGATTGTGGATTTTGTTGGAGTCTTTGACAATGTAGCGAAGAGCCTTGCCTTTGATGAAGAAACAGTCAAAACAGTTGTAAAGAATATTGATGAGATAAAAGCATTAATACCTCAGTTCTTACAAGAGTGTATTGACTTTTTCCCAGGAGTAGATCGTATGATAGGTGGTTGGGAAGGTTTACAGGCAGCTCAGCAATGTCTGCTTGAAGAGACGATCAAAACGAATTTTGCAAAACATTTTTCACGATTGGCTAAAGCCTGGGAAACTGTAAGTCCGGATGCAATGCTGGCTGCTTATCAGGCAGATTATACTTGGCTGGCCCAAGTATATCAAAGCGTACGTCCTGTTAGTACTGGAGGTTCACTTATATGGACTTTATTGGGTGCTAAAACTATTGAGATAATTCATCGTAATATTGATACAATCGATATAGGTACTCCTCTTGAAGATCTTGTGGTAGATGGAGATGTTATTGATATGGTGTTGGAGCAAGCGAAAGATAATCCTAAAAAGATACTTGAGGTCGAAAAGATGCTCCGTTTGAGATTAGGTGAGCATCATGGAGATCCCAACTACAAGGCATTTGCCGAAAAGTTGGATGAACTGCGTCGTCATATGGAGGAGAATTTTATAACTAGTATTGATTTCCTCCGTGGATTGCTAACTCTTGCCAAAGAGGTCCTTGAGGAAGAAAAAAATTCAAATCAACCTCTTGATAAGAGGGAACAAGCAAAAGCTGCTCTTACGGAGTTATTTGAATCCATAAAGACAGAAGACACTCCTATAATTGTAGAGCGTGTCGTTGCAGATATAGATGAAAATGTAGTGGCTATTGTGCGCAAATTTAAAGACGCATTCAAAAGCATTACTGCTCAGCGAGAGATAAAAAAGAAGCTACGTTCTATTCTGTGGGTTAATTACCAAATTAAGGACCAAGAGGTTTTTGATAAGGCTTATCAGTATATTGAAATGTATTACTAATAGTTTGGATTCAGTATGGCAGTAGAATCACATGATAAGAAGCTTGAGGACCTTTTAAAAATGGTTGAGGAAGGTAAGGCTCAATTACCCGACTTTCAACGTAGTTGGGTTTGGGACGACACAAAGATATGCAAACTAATAGAGAGTATTACGTCTGGTTTCCCGATGGGGGCAGCTATGTTTTTGGCTAATGGTGGTGAGCATATTCGTTTTAAGTATCGTAAGTTTGAGGGAGTAGATTCTAAAGTAGATGTTACTCCTGAATGGCTTGTGCTCGATGGGCAACAGCGACTCACAACCTTATATCAGGTCTTGAAGAGTAAGAAAGCAACTAATACTCGATTAGAGACCAATCGAGATACAATTATCAAACGCTATTATTATCTAGATATTCGTAAATGTCTAGATCCTACTGCGGACAGGTTGGAGGCAATCATATCTGTATCCGAGAAGAAACAGCTTACAACAAATATTGGTCGTGATGTAACGCTGGACTTATCTACAAGAGAGAAAGAATTTGAGAACCTGATGTTTCCTCTGAATATTTCGTTTTCTCATAATGATACGGAAGATTGGCATTATGATATGGAGGACTATTACAAAGGTGATAGAGAGTATCGAAATTTATTCCGTGATTTCTCCCAGCAGATTCTTCGCCCAATTTTGGAGTATAACATACCTATAATTCAGCTTGATAAAGAAACACCAAAGGAAGCTGTTTGTCAGATTTTTGAGAATGTAAATACTGGTGGTGTACCTCTTACTGTTTTCGAACTCGTTACAGCTACATTTGCTGCTGAGGGACATGAATTGAGAAAAGATTGGGAGACTATTCGCCATATTTTTGCTCAAAAAGTAAATGGCGAGCTATTGAAAGAAATCACTGGTGCTAATTTTTTGGCGGCAATGACTCTGTTGGTATCATATTATAAAAGAGTTGTTTCTGGAGATGATGAACGTGTAGCTGTAACATGTAAGAAAAAAGACATTCTTAGGCTTGAATTGAAGGATTATTTGAAGTATCATGACGCTTTGATTAAAGGTTTCTGTGATGCAGCTGATTTTTTGGTACATCAGGGTATTTTTCGTTCCAGAGATCTTCCATATTCGTCACAACTTATTCCGCTTGCTGCAATCTTTGCATACGACAATGAAAATAAAAAAATGTTGCATCTTGGAAGCAAACAGGGATTATTGTCTCGTTGGTATTGGTGTGGCGTAATGGGTGAACTATATGGCGGTGCCAATGAAGCTAGATTTGCAACTGATATAATGGGCGTATTCCGTTGGATGGAAGGTGGTGAAATGCCAGAAACTGTATATCGTTCCAATATACAACCAACTCGTTTATTGACTATGCAGACTAGGAATAGTGCAGCGTACAAAGGTATTATGGCACTTATCTTACAAGACTCACCGCTTGATTTTATGACAGGGCATCGTATGGATATAGCATCTTACATTGATGAAGATGCTGATATTCATCATATATTCCCTCAAACTTATTGCGAGAAAAATAAACTTCCACGTATAAAATGGAATTCTGTCATTAATAAGACTCCAATTTATGCATCTTCCAATCGTTCAATAGGAGGACATGCACCAAGTACCTATATAGGTACTATGGCTAACAAAGGATTAGACCAACTTAAGATTCAAGAAGCAATAGAATCTCACAAGGTAAATTATATTTATCTTTCATCAGATGATTTTGATGCTTATTTCATAGATCGAGCAATCAAGTTATTGAATCGTGTAGAAAAAGCAACAGGAAAAGTAGTTACCGGTCGAGATAGTCAAGAAACTGTTGATGCTTATGGGGTTAGTTTGCTTTAACAAGATTGTCATTTTAAATAGCTAATAAATTCTGTAAATAATATTTATTGTATCTATGGTAATAACCGAACTACATATAGAAAATATAAAAGGATTGCAAAATTTTGAGTTAAAGCAATCTATTCAACCTAATCGTCCTAATATTTTAGTTGCGCCTAACGGCTTTGGAAAGACTTCTTTAGCTATAGCATTTAAATCTCTTAAAAATAGTAAATTAGATCTTGATGAAAGTAGTTATTATAATGGAGATAATTCTAATAAACCTATTTTAAGATTAAAGTTAAGTACAGGAGAAAATTTAGAAGCAGATGACAGTCATAACTCTATATCAAGTAAATTTGATATATATGTGATTAATTGTCAGCTTAAACCTAAAGCTACTGCTCAACGATATGGTGGTAGAACTATAGCAAGAGCTTCGAACGATATTAGTCCGACTGTAATGATCCAAACTATTCCCCAAAAAATAAACTTTGATTATTCACTTCCTAGGAATAAACGAGATTTTGGAATTAATGGAAAACTATTAACAGACATCTCCAATATTTATAGTCAGTATAACTTAATAATACGTATCTCTGAGAATATAAATTTTGAAGAGTTTAGTTTGGTTCGTTTTAAAACTCCTTTTAATGCAATAATAGCGAAAATTAATAGTATCGATAATAGAAAAACAGCCCACAGTATTAAGGATGAAATTATTAGAGAGAATATTATAGATATCAATAATCAAGAGTTAACTAATTTATGTGATATAATAAGACAAAATTCAGCATTTGATAATATAGTAGATGTCTTTCTTGTCGCTTGGCAAATTATTCATGTTAGAAATAGCATGGGAGTGAATTATAGAAAAGCTTTGGCGTACGCCAACTTTCTAAAAAAACAAGTAGAGATAGACTCAACTCTTGAAAAGATAAATCCTGTAAGTGATAGATTTGAAATTAAGTCTGCAATCAAAGATCATTCTTTAATAATTGAATGGCCAAAAGCTAATATGATTTCTAATGGTCAACGTGATATTCTTACTTTTATATCTAGGTTGATGGAATGTCATTATAAGGAATCAAAAGCTTGTATCCTTGTTATTGATGAATTCTTTGATTATTTAGATGATGCAAATCTTGTCGCATTCCAGTATTATATATCCACATTAATTGATAGTTATAGAAAAAATAGGAGAATTATATTCCCTATTCTACTTACTCATATTGATCCTAATTATTTGAAACATTTTTGTTTTAATGATAAACGGTTGAATATATGTTATCTAAAAAACTACAAGGGGAAAATTAGTGATAAAATGGCTCAATTTATAGGTGCAAGGGAGAATTTGTTAATTAAAAATGCCGTAGATACATATTATTTACATTACCATCCTAATATTGATACGATTGATATTACGGAAGAATTTAAACAGTTGTCTCTTAACCTTGATTGGGGAACACCAAGAATGTTCAAAAAGAAAGTTGATAGAGAATTGCGAAAATATTTATTAGAGCCAGGTAAGACATATGACCCGTTGGCGGTATGTGTCTCGATTAGAATTAAGATAGAAGAAAATGCTTATAATTATATTGATACTGATGCCCATAAACAAGAGTTCCTCATTACACATGGTACAACCGAAAAACTTAATTATGCTCATGACCAAGGAATTGTAGTTCCTGAAACCTATTATTTACTAGGTATTATTTATAATCACCCATTACACATTGCTGGTGATAATGATATGTCAAAGCAGCTGAGTATGAAATTAGAGAATGAGACTATAAAAAGTATGATTAGACATTTATGGGAGTAGTTTTTTCAAAAAGCTATATGTGTTGCATCATTTTTTAGATCTACCGTTTTTTTTATCATATTCTATTTAGTTAAGCTCCTTATTATGTTACAAGAAATACAATTCATATTATACAATCTTCCGGAAAAGGAAGGAAAGGTGCAGGTAATCATCAGGGATGAAACCCTTTGGTGTACCCAAAAGGCGATGGCTCAACTTTTTGGCGTGGATAGAACGGTTGTTTCCAAGCATCTCAAAAATATATTTGAGTCAGCTGAGTTACAGCAGGATTCAGTATGTGCAAAATTTGCACATACTGTCGAGGATGGCAAGATATATAACACACAATTTTATAATCTTGATGCTGTTATCTCGGTTGGTTATCGTGTAAATTCACTACAAGCTACTCGTTTCCGTCAATGGACTACGAAAATCCTGAATGAATACATTAAAAAAGGGTTTGTTCTTAATGATGACCGTTTGAAGCAAGGTGAAACGGTGTTTGGGCAGGATTATTTTCAGGAGTTGCTTGAACGGATACGTTCCATCCGTGCCAGTGAGCGTAGGATATGGCAGAAGATTACGGATATATATGCTGAGTGTAGCATTGACTATGACAAAGACTCGCCAACAACACACGATTTCTATGCGATGATTCAGAATCGGTTTCATTATGCAATTACAGGGCAGACGGCAGCCGAAATTGTGTATCACAATGCGGATCATGCCAAAGAGCATATGGGTTTGACTACTTGGAAGAACTCTCCCAATGGACGTATCTTAAAATCGGATGTTACTGTTGCAAAGAACTATCTGCCAGAGAAAAAGATAAAGGAATTGGAGCTTGCTGTATCAGCATTCTTCGAATATATTGAAAACCTTATTAGACGTCGGAACACTTTCAATATGGAGCAATTCTCTGAAAGTGTAGCTAAGTTCCTCTCATTTATGGATTATCAGATTTTGCCAGATAAAGGACGTATTTCTGCTGTTCAGGCAAAAGCCAAGGCGGAACAGGAATATGATATTTTTAATCTTACTCAACCGATTGATTCTGATTTTGATAAGCAAATCAGAGGGGTGTTAGAGCAAGGGGAGTAAAAGTTAGCTTTTGACACAATACAGAATAAAGTCTCAACCGATAGCAATCCCTATCCGATTGAGACTTTTCGTTTATTTGCCTCTATCCGAAAACTTCTGTATAACTACAGCTATACCAATCCCCAAAACAGCCATAAGAATACAACCAATAACAGCCTTCCAAATCAATCTGGAATGCAAAATCTCTGCATTAGCCACTATCATGCACACGAAAAAAGAAGATAGAGCGACTACAATGATAATCAAAATGTAGAATGCGGTATCTGGAATGGGGATAGCATTGTCGGCTTTCTTTATTCTCCGCTCGGCTTCCTTGCATTTGCTTTCAATCTGACTGAGAAAATCACATAGAAGCCTTGCTCCAAATTCAACTGCCAACTTCTGCATTTCTTCAGAAATGATAGGTTTGCACTCTCGTATAGAGCCGGACAGATTTTCAACTTCTGTTCTCAGCTTATATACATTGTCATTCAGGCTGGCAAGTTCCTTGGCATTTATATCGAGTAGCCGTTTTTCTTCTTCCAGATATTCATTCTTGGGAGTGGCTTTTATGGTTTCCGCTTCATTCATTTCAGCTGTGAAATCAAATTTCTCCTTCATGGCTTATCGTTTTAGTCCTGTTTTCGGTTTCTTCCCTAACG
>ULWX01049829.1_pt1 | contig 14447 bp, 15 predicted proteins | sample 1960851 | NCBI WGS metagenome assembly ULWX01 (sample SAMEA4835826, study PRJEB28245) | human gut metagenome | biome: gut microbiome; material: fecal sample | place: Denmark | collected 2008 | reverse complement strand
CTCCACCGCGAAGCGGACAGAGGGCATGTTTAGCTCCTTAAGCTCGCGCACGATGCGCCCTTCAAGCTCCTTTGCCGCGCTCTTTCGCTTTGCGCTGAGCTTACCGGCGGCGTCCACGCAGCGCTTTTCCTGCGCCGCAAGCTGTTTATTGAGCTTTTGCAGGCGCTCATCGGAGCAGTCAATATCATCAAGCTTCTCCCGGCACTCGGCTAAAAGCGCCTCAAAGGAGTCTGCGTCCCGGTTATATTTGCGCTCAAGGCGGGAGATTTCTCTCAAACGGGTTTCGAGCCTGTCATACTCATCGGGCGAAAAGTCAAGCCCGTCCATAAAATCACGCAGCTGCTCGGCCGCATCGGACAGGGCGAAGGCCGCGTCGTTGATGCTCTTTGCCGCCGCTTCAAGCTCCGGAGCGTAGGCCGCGGCGCGCTGGGCGTAATACGCGGCGTTCTGGCTCTGGGTGACGGCGTTATCGTCATCCTCATAGAGTGAGGCCATCGCCTGCCTTACCGCCTCGCTGAGCTTTTCAAAATTGCGCAGCAGGTCGCGGCGCGAGGAGAGCTCGTCCTTCTCTCCGGGGTGGATATCCGCCTTTTCAAGCTCTTCTATCTGATAGCGCAGGCTGTCGCTGAGTCTCTCGCGTTCCATAGCGTCCATATCCAGGGCGGCAATGTCTTTTTTTATGCTCTTATATTGGGCGTATTCCTCCCGGAACGCGCCAAGCTCCGCTTCCAGAGCGCCAAAAGCGTCCAGATAGCCGCCGTGCAGGCGCTCATCCATGAGCCGCCGCCCGTCGTTTTGCCCGTGAATATCCACCAGCAGGGCGGAGAGCTCCTTGAGCTGGGCCGCCGACACCGGCACACCGCAGACGCGGCAGGCGCTCTTCCCGTCACTGCCGACGCGGCGCTGCAAAATAAGCTCATCCTCGGCGTCAATATCGTTCTCTCTGAGCCAATCCTCAACGCCGGAGCGCTCGAACACGGCGGTGACAAGGCCCTTTTCCGCGCCAAAGCGCACGAGCTCACGGCTGACCCGCTCGCCGAGGACAGCGCCGATGGAGTCAATCACGATGGATTTACCCGCGCCCGTCTCGCCGGTGAGCACATTCAGCCCCTCCGAGAAGCATATATCCGCCTTTTCAATAACGGCGATGTTTTCAATATGCAGCTCTTTCAGCATAGTCCTTCCGACCTCTTAAAAAATCTGTTCTATTCTGTGATAAAGCTCCAGAGCGGAGGTGTTATCCCGCAGGGCGAGAAACGCCGTATCGTCCCCGGCGAGGGTACCCACCAGCCCGTGAATATTCATGCTGTCAACAGCGGAGCAGGCGGCGGAGGCAAGCCCCGGCAGGGTCTTGATAATAACCAGATTCTGGGCGTAATCATAGGAGACAACGCTCTCCCGGAGTATTTTTTTGAGGCGCTGCTCAATATCGTCATTATTATTCTTCGCGGGCTCCACATAGCGGTAATTTCCGTTGGGGCCAAGCTCCTTGACAAGGCGCATATCCCGCAGGTCCCTTGAAAGAGTGGCCTGGGTGCTCTTGACGCCCCGCGCGCTCAGGGCCTCGAGCAGCTGCCCCTGGGTTTCAATATCCTGCTCGGCAATGATTTTCAAAATCATGCTCTGTCTGTCGGGCTTCACGCTCTCACTCCTTATTTTTTCATATTAACTCAGCTTTTCATAAGCCGATTCAAAAAAGCTTTTTAGCTCAAGGTCGACCATCAGCGTCTCATGCTCGGCGCGGCTGACCTCCAGCACATCGCCCCCGGCGAGGTCCACCGTCCATTTTCCGTCAACAGAGAGATACGCTCTGCGGCCGTGCAGGTGCTCAGCCGTGACCTTGACGATTCTGTTCGCGCCGAGGACAAAGCTCCGCGCGCCTATCGCGTGGGGGCAGATGGGGCTGATAATAATATTCTGCGCTTCCGGCTCGACAATGGGGCCGCCGGCGGACATGGAATATCCCGTTGAGCCGGTAGGCGTGGCGAGGATGATCCCGTCGCCCGAAAAGCTTGTTATCTTGCCGCTTTCGCAGGCGGCGCTGAGGCGGATACAGTCCCCATAGCCGTGGATAACAGCGTCATTGAGGGCTGTATGGTGGCAGAGCGTCTCCCCATTTCGCAGGAGACGGACGTCGAGCATCATCCTGCGGCTGACGGCATAGCCGCCGTGGGCCACTTTTCTGAGCAGCTCTATATCCTCCGGCTCGAGCGTGGACATGAAGCCCTTTGTGCCAAGGTTTATGCCGAGGATGGGCATGGGCTGATGGTGCAGGCGGCGGGCGACCTCAAGAATCGTCCCGTCCCCGCCGACGACAAGCACCAAATTGCAGCGCGGCGCCTCGTCCTCAAGCACCCGCTCTTCAACATCCGGCGGGATGACGCCCGGCTCACCCTCACTGAAGACAGGGCAGACCACAGAATCAACGCCCTCCGCTTTCAGCAGCGCCGCCGCCTTTTTTGTAATTTCCAGTCCCGTATCTCTAAAGGGGTTGGGGCAGATAGCAATCATATTCAGCCGCCTTTCAGCGCTTCGTGGGAGGCGGCGACAACCGCCTCCAGGTCAATTTCCGACCCGGGAAAATCCCCGTTTTTCATATAACAGATATATTCAATATTCCCCTCGGGGCCCTTTATGGGCGAATAGTCAATCCCCATAACGCTAAGCCCCGCCTCTCCGGCAAATCTGAGGACGGACTTGATGACCGACAGATGGACAGCCGGGTCGCGCACGACGCCCTTTTTGCCGACCTCTTCCCTGCCGGCCTCAAACTGGGGCTTTATAAGGCAGATTATATCCGCGCCGCTTTTAAGGCGCTGCTTTACCGCCGGGAGCACTAACTTCACTGAGATGAAGGACACATCCATCACCGCCATGTCACAGAGCTCCGGGATCTGCTCATCGGTAATATAGCGCAGATTCGTGCGCTCAAGGTTGATGACCCTCTCGTCATTTCTCAGCTTCCATGCAAGCTGGCCATAGCCCACATCCACAGAGTAGACTTTCTTGGCCCCGTGCTGCAAAAGCACATCCGTAAACCCGCCGGTTGACGCGCCGCAGTCGATGCAGGTAAGCCCCGCGGGGTCGACCGGAAAGACCTTCAGCGCCTTATCAAGCTTATAGCCGCCGCGGCTTACAAAGGGCAGCGCCCCGCCGTGGACCTCTATCTTCGCGTCGGGGGCAATAGGCGTCCCCGGCTTATCCGAGCGCTGGCCGTTGACAAAGACATTGCCGCTCATAATAAGCGCCTTCGCCCGCTCCCGGCTCTCGGCATGGCCCTGTTCAAATACAAGCTGGTCAAGCCTCTGCTTTTTCATGCTCTCCCCCGATAATTTTCTCTGCCGCGGCTGCTATGGCAGCGGCGTCTATGCCCATATCGCGCATAAGCGCGGCGCGCCCGCCCTGGGCGACTATACCCTCGCCGAGGTTTAAAAGCGCCGTTCTGGGCGCAACGCCCCGGCTCGCCGCGGCGGCAAGAATCATCCTGCCCGCGCAGCCCACCTCGCAGACCTCCTCAGCGACCACAAGCCGCCCTGTCTTTTTGAGCGAGGCAAAGGTCACATCAAAGCTGTTGGGGCAGAGCCTGCCGAGCTTTATTATCTCCGCGCTGACGCCCTTTTTCTCAAGCAGCGCAGCCGCGGCATTGGCTTCGTTTATCATGGTGCCGTAGGCGACGATTGTAACATCGGCGCCCTCTTTTATTATGCGCTCCTCATCGGTGCAGGAGGCCTTATACTCCCGCTCACCGCCTCTGGGGTAGCGGATGGCGACAGGGCCCTCAGTCTCATACAGGGCCTTCTGGAGCATGTCCTCAAGCTCCTGAAAGCTTGCCGGGCAGTAGATGCTCATATTCGGCACAGATGTGAGATAGGCCACGTCGAAAATGCCGTGGTGCGTCTCCCCGTCGCTGCCGACAATGCCGGCCCTGTCAAGGCAGAACACCGCGTGCAGCCTTTGCAGGGACACATCGTGGATAAGCATGTCATACCCGCGCTGCAAAAAGCTCGAATACACCGCGAAAACCGGCAGCGCCCCCTGCTTTGCCATACCGGCAGCAAGGGCGACCGAGTGCCCCTCGGCAATGCCGGAGTCCACAAAGCGCTCGGGATAGGTCTTGGCAAACTGCTCAAGCCCCGTGCCGGAGCACATGGCGGCGGTTATGGCGCAGATGCGCTTATCATTCTCGGCGAGGCGGCAGAGCGTTTTGCCAAACCTGTCGGAGAAGGTCTCCCCGCCGTTTGGAAGCTCGCCCGTCACGGGGTCAAAGCTGCCGACGCCATGATAGCGCTCGGGGTGCTCCTCGGCATAGGCGCAGCCCTTGCCCTTTTTGGTCAGCACATGGACAATGACAGGCTCGCGCATCTCCTTTGCCCAGCGGATAACCGTCTCCAGCTTCTCAACATCGTGCCCGTCCACCGGGCCCATGTAGTTAAGGCCCATGGAGCTGAACATATTTCCGGGCAGCAGGCGGGATTTGAACCACTCCTTTACCCTGTGGTTAAAGGCGTAGAGCTTCGGGACGGCGCTGAAAACCGAGCGGTACCAGCGCTTGAAGCTTATATAGCCTGAGCGCACACGCAGCTTCTGCAAGACCTGCGCCGTGCCGCCCACATTCACGTCTATGGACATGTGGTTATCGTTAAGTATTATAACCATCGGCTCATGGCTGGCGGCTGCTGCGGCAAGCCCCTCATACGCAAGGCCGCCCGTAAGGGCCCCGTCCCCAATAAGGGCGACGACATCATAGTCTCCCCCGGTGAGGGTTCTGGCCTTGGCCATGCCCAGCGCGACGGACACGGAGTTTGAAGCGTGCCCGGCGATAAAAGCATCGTCGTCGCTCTCTCTGGGCTTGGGGAAGCCCGAAAGCCCATCATAGCAGCGCAGGGTCGAAAACCTGTCCCTGCGCCCGGTGATGAGCTTATGGCTGTAACACTGGTGCCCTACATCGAGCACAAGCCTGTCCTTCGCCGTGTCATACACCCTGTGCAGAGCGACCGTCAGCTCCACCGTGCCGAGGTTTGAGGCCAGATGCCCACCTGTTTTGGACACGGTGTCAATTATCGTCTTCCGAAGCTCGGCGCAGAGCTCATTAATCTCGTCAGTATTGAGTTTTTTTACATCATTTGAACAGTTTACTCTCTCTAATATGCTCATATGCTCAAAATAACCCCGTTCTGACCGCGATTATGGTTTACATAATTCTATTTGCAAGGGAGTCAGCCAAATCGCAGAGGAAGTCTGTATCCTCAAAGGCTCCCTTCAAAGCGGTCTGGGCGTGCTGAGTCAGGCGCAGGACCATATCCGCGCACTTATCCTGCCCCAGCAGCGCCATATAAGTATTTTTATTTTCCTGTTTATCAGAGCCGACAGGCTTTCCCAGCACCTCATTGGTGCTGAGAACATCCAGCATATCGTCCCTTATCTGAAACGCCGCGCCGATGGCAGCGCCATACTGCATAGCGGCTTCCATCATAGCATCGCTCCCTCCGCCGGCGGCAACGCCCATGCGGCAGGCGGCTATCAGCAGCGCGCCTGTCTTGCGGCTGTTTATCTCGTTAAGCTCATCCTCGGTGAGGGCTTTCCCCTCGCCCAGCATGTCAAGATACTGGCCGCCGCACATTCCGTCCATGCCCACGCCGTCAGCCAGGCACTCGGCGCAGAGCGCCCTGCGCTCCGCCGGGAGCTTGCTGCGAAGTATCGTGCCGAAAGCCTCCGCCTGCAAAGCGTCCCCCGCCAAGGTCGCGGTGCACTCACCGTAGACGACATGATTCGTGGGTCTGCCGCGGCGCAGATCGTCATTATCCATGCAGGGCAAATCATCGTGAATAAGGCTGTACGTGTGCAGCATCTCTATGGCGCAGGCCACTGGGAGCGCCGCCTCCACGTCTCCGCCGCTTATGCGGCAAAATTCCAGCACCAGCATTGGGCGGATGCGCTTGCCCCCGGCAAGGAGGCTGTAACGCATGGAATCGGCCAGGCCCCTGATGGGATAGTCCTCGCCGGTTTTGAAATACGCATCCAGCGCAGCGTCAATTTTGGCTTTGTAATCTTTAGATGTCATGTTTCATCCTCAAACGGCAGCTCAACCGGCTGCCTGTCCTCGCCCTTTTTGAGCTTTACGACCTTCTGCTCGGCTTCGTCAAGCATGGCGCTGCAATTTTTCAGAAGGCCCGAGCCTTCCTCAAAAAGCTCAAGCGACTGGCTCAGCGGCAGATCACCCTTTTCAAGGTGGCGGACAATCTCATCAAGCCTGCCAAGGGCCTCTTCAAAGCTCAGTTTTTTCTCAGCCATTGTCATTCTCCTCTATACTGTCAACAGTGCAGCCCGCGCTGCCGTCGGCAAAGCGGACGCGGATTTTATCTCCTGTTTTAAGCTCACTCACGGTTTTGACGGTGCTGCCGTCCGGCTTTATCGCGGCGGCATAGCCCCGGCCCAGAACGCGCAGAGGGCTCATTGCGTCAAGCGCGGCGGCGGAGCCGATAAATGCCTGCTTTTTTGCGGCGACCGTGCGCTCGGCGGCAGAAATAAGCTTATCGCGGCGGCGGTCAAGCTCCATGCGGCGCTCGTCGATATAAACGCCGGGGTCTGTGAGCGTCCGCTTCTGGCCCAGAGCCTCCACCCGCTCACGCAGGAGCTTAATGCGCCGCAGCATGGCCTGGTCCATGCGCACAGAGTAGTTTCTAAGGCTCTCTTCTATCTCCCGCCAGTCGGGCACGGCTATCTCCGCCGCGTTTGAGGGAGTGGACGCCCGCCTGTCGGCGACATAGTCGGATATGGTGACATCCGGCTCATGCCCGACGGCGGATATGACCGGGAGCTTCGAGGCGTAAATCGCCCTTGCGACGCGCTCATCATTAAAGGCCCAGAGGTCTTCAATGGAGCCGCCGCCGCGCCCGGTGATTATCACATCCGCGACGTTAAATTCATTTGCGTATCTTATGGCCCCGGCAATCTCCGCGGGGGCCTCCGTCCCCTGCACGCGCACGGGCAGCAGCAGGACCTTGGTCATCGGCCAGCGGTGGCCCAGAATGCGAACCATGTCATGCACCGCCGCGCCGGCCGAGGAGGTGATGATGGCGATGCGCTTTGGAAAGCGGGGCAGCGGCTTTTTATGGCCCGCGTCAAACAGGCCCTCGGCCTGGAGCTTTGCCTTAAGCTGCTCAAAGGCAACCTGCAAATCGCCCGCGCCCTCGGGCATCAGGCCGGTGCAGTAGAGCTGATAGGCCCCGTCTCTCGGGAAAACGGAAATACGCCCGGAGGCCGTAACGCTCATGCCGTTTTCCGGGCGAAAGCGCAGCTTATCCGCGCTGCTTCGGAACATGACGCAGCGCAGACTGCTCTCGCTGTCCTTCAGGGTGAAATAGTGGTGCCCCGAGGGGTAGATTTTATAGTTTGAAAGCTCGCCCCGGACGGCAACGCGGCCTAAAATAGGCTCATTGTCGATGAGGGACTTTATAATGCCGTTAAGCTCGCTGACGCTGAGGACATTCACACCGGCGCTCATTGCTCCGCGCTCTCCCCGGCGTATGCGGGCTCTCCGCGCATGAAGCCGCCCAGAACACCGTTGACGAAGGCGACGGTATCCGCGTCGTCATAGTTCTTATCCAGCTCCACAGCCTCGTTGATGGCGGCGGAATTGGGCACATCCGGCATGAACATTATCTCGCACAGGGCGCAGCGCAGCACGGCGAGGGCGGTTTTGGAAATGCGCTCAACGCGCCAGCCGCTTGCGTAGCGCTCGATAAAGCCGTCAATCTCGCTGCGGTTTTCGGCCATAAGCGTGGTAAGACGGCTTATATACTCCATCTGCTTTTTGCCGGGGCGCTCTGAAAAAATGGGGTTTTCCTCCGCGAGGGTGGCATAGTGCTCCTTCTCGAAAAACTCCTCCATAATTTCCGCGGGCTCCCTGCCGCAGGCAGCGGCGGCAAAGCCAAGCTGAATGGCGATTTCTCTTGCCACAGTCCTTGTCATATTTCTCTCCGTTCAGCCCATGTATACGGGCGTTTTATTTTTCAAAAGCAATGCCCGAGACATGGACATTGACCTCGGCCTGCTCCATGCCGGTGGTGGACAGCACGATATTGTGCAGGCTCTCCTGCACGGTCTTTGCAACGCCCACGACGTTGCAGCCGTATTTGACGGTGATTATGACATCGATAATCATCTTCCCGTCCACAAACTGAACCTTGATGCCGCGGCTTGAGTTCTTGATGCCGAGAAGCTCCGCAAGCTCACCCCCGGCGGTGGTCGCAAGACCGGCGACACCCTCGACCTCACTGACGGCGGTCTTGACGATGCCGGTGATCACTTCTTCGGAAATATTGATGCTGCCGTTTTCTTCCTGGCAGGTAATATAAGTCTCGCCCATGGTATATCCTCCTAATTGTAGTCATGCCATTGTAGCACAAAGAAATGAAAAAATAAAGCACAATAAATAAAATACGGGAGCAATTTGCATTTTTATTTGACTGTATACAAAAAACAGCCCCACTCTGTGGAGCTGTTTGAATATTATACGATGTTTATTACGCCGAAGGTCAGCGCGGTCATTATTCCCGCGGCGATGAGTACGCCGAGGAAGATGCTCGGGACCGAGTTTTTAAGGCGCATATCCAAAAGCGCCGCGACGAGGGCCCCCGTCCAAGCGCCGGTTCCAGGCAGCGGGATGGCCACAAGGACTATAAGCCCCAGCGGGCCGTATTTTTTGACCGTCTCCCCTTTGAGATGGGCCTTGTTCTCAAGCTTGGTGATAAACCCGTCAAAGGCCGACCAGTGCCGCCGGATCCAGGCAAAAACCTGCTTTATAAACACGATGATAAACGGCACCGGCAGCATATTGCCGAGCACCGCCGCCGTCAGCGCCAGCGGGTAATCGAGCCCCAGCGCGATGCCGTAAGGCAGGCCAAGGCGCAGCTCGACCACGGGCACCATGGATATAAAAAATGTACTTATAAATTTGCCAATGGCGGTACCTGTGAGCCACGAAATCATAGGCTGTCTCCAATCATTCAAATACAGACAGCGGTATTATATTCCCCGCGCGAAGATATTTCAACAAATATTATATTAAGAATTCTTACTTTTTTGTTGAGATCACATTCAAATCACGTAGTATTCCGCCGTGCCGCCGCCGGGGAAAACCCTCTTTACGCGCCCAAGCTTCTGGAGGTACACCAGATGCGAGAGCGCCTCACCGTAAGCGTACCACTTCTGGTCAATTGGAAAATCGTCCCAGCTCTTTGCAACTATCGACCAGGTCATATGCTGTGCCGTGCCGTAGGCGCTGATGCCGGGGTTTGCGCGGACAATGTCCTCCGCCTCCTGAAGGCGGTTAAGATGGTGCCGGTAGAGCTCATGGACGCGCGCGGCAAAATCCCCGCCGATCTGCCTGTGGCCGGGCAGGGCGATTTTGACCGGGATGTCCGCCACCTTCTCAAGGCTCTGCATGTAGCTTCCAAGGCTGTCCAGCCCCTCGGGGGCGACGTTTATATTCGGCGTGATGTCAAAAAGCACATGGTCCCCCGTGAACATGAGCTGCTTATCCGCATCATATAGGCACATATGCCCGAGCGAGTGCCCCGGAGTCATGACGCAGCGGAGCTTATACCCGCCATAGCTGAGCACGTCCCCGTCCTCAAGGTCGCGGGCGGTAAAATCGTCCGACACCTGCCACTCGGCCTTCGTGCGATAGCGCATGGCGTCCGTCACCTCCGTGGGGACGCCCTCCCGCTCCATGCGCTCAAGGTGGGCATTATCAGTGGCGCGGAAAATGTGCTTATGGTCGGTTGCCCCGATAAGAAGCCGGAAGCCCTGGCTTTGAAGCCATGAGGCGTTGCCGGTGTGGTCAGCATGGCCATGGGTGAAAAACACATCGGTGTTCTCCGGCGTAAGGTCAAGGGCCGCCATGCCCTTTTTGAGGTCGGCGCGGCAGCGGGAATTATTAAAGCCCACGTCAATGAGCAGGTTTTTCCCGCCGTCTTTGGCCTTTATCACATAGCTGTTGAGCACCTTCAGGGGGTTGTGCGGGAGGTTTATGGGGAAGGTATATATATTCTCTGCAACTTCTATTATCATTTCGTTCTCTTCTATCTGGCGTATATTTTTCCGACAATAAAGTTTGTAAGGCGGCGCGGAGCAAGCTTTGCTATCATGGCAGCGCCCTTGTAGCTCAGCCCAAGCGCCAAAAGTGGGCGGCTGTTATTTTTAAGGGCGGTTCTCGCGACAAATTCCCCCGCCGCTTCCGGGCTCATGCCGCCGCGCTCGTCCCGCTCCATAACAGAAACCGAGCGCTCTATACGCCCCGCGTATATATCATCTCCCTCTGCGGACTTCCTGCGCGCGTCCGTAAAGCCTGAGGCAATGTCACCGGGCATAACGGCGCAGACCGTGATGCCGAAGGGCTTTATCTCATTTTGCAGAGCGAGAACATATGCGTTTATCGCCGCCTTGCTCACAGAATACCAGAGCTGAAACGGTATTGGCAGGATGCCGGCAATGGAGCTCATGCAGACAATGCGTCCGCTCCCCTGCCTGCGCATGGCGGGCAGTACGGCCCGGACGGCGTTATCCATGCCGAAAAGATTCAGCTCCATCTGGTCGTGCGCATCCTTAGGGTCTGTCAGCTCCGCGGCGCCGGATATGCCGAAGCCCGCGTTGTTGACAAGAATATCAATCCTCCCCTCGCGGGAAAGCACCTCCCTCACAGCCGCGCGCACCTGAGCATCATCGGTCATGTCGGCGGTTATATGTATGATCCCATCCGCAGTCTCTCCGCTGCGGGAAAACTCATAGACTGTGCAGCCGGCCTTTTTCAGACTTTTCGCGGAGCAGCGGCCGATTCCGCCCCTGCCGCCGGTGACAATGGCAACTTTGTTCATGCTTCATTCCTCCATAGTTCTTTTATTTTACACCGCCGCACAGATACCGTCAAGAAAGATAATGTCTGGAATTTCGCCCGGTACTGTGGTATAATAAGTAAAAATTTTCAATATAAGCGGTGAGTTTCTTGCAGTCTGAGGATAAAAATTCATTTTTAGGCACCGAACCGCTTGGTAAGCTGCTGGCGCGGCTTGCCGTGCCCACGGTTCTGGCGCAGATTGTCAACATGCTCTATAACATCGTTGACAGAATCTACATCGGGCACATTCCCGATGTCGGCAATGACGCGCTGACCGGTGTCGGCGTGTGCCTGCCGATAATTTTGTTCGTGTCGGCCTTCGCGGCGCTTATAAGCGTCGGCGGCGCGCCCAGAGCGTCTATCTGCATGGGGCGGCAGGATAATGCCGCCGCCGAGCGCATCATGGGCACATGTCTCACCGCGCAGGTCGTCGCTTCCGCGATATTGACAGCGGTGATGCTTATTTTTGGCCGGGGCATGCTCATGGCCTTCGGCGCGAGCGTCAACACAATTGACTACGCGCTTGATTACATCCGCATTTACGCCATAGGCACGGTTTTTGTCCAGATAACCATGGGCATGAACGCCTACATAACCGCGCAGGGCTTTGCAAAGGTCGGCATGTACACGGTGCTTATCGGCGCAATACTGAACATTGTGCTCGACCCGGTGTTCATCTTCGCGCTGCACTTGGGCGTCAAGGGCGCCGCCATCGCAACGGTTATCTCTCAGGCTGTCTCCTGCGTGTGGGTGCTGGTCTTCCTCAGCGGGGATAAAACCACGCTGCGCATCCGCCGTGGCAATCTGCGGCTTGATTTCAAGGTGCTGCTCCCCTGCATAGCGCTGGGGATTTCGCCGTTTATAATGCAGTCGAGCGAGAGCGTTATCTCCGTGTGCTTTAATTCCTCTCTCCAGCGCTACGGCGGAGATATGGCTGTCGGCGCAATGACGATTCTCTCCAGCGTAATGCAGTTTGCAAACCTCCCGCTCTCGGGCCTTGCTCAGGGGGCGCAGCCCATCACCGGGTATAACTTCGGTGCGGGGAACAGGGAGCGCGTAAAGGGCACCTTTTTCCTGCTGCTCAAAGTCTCCCTTATTTATTCGGCAACTCTCTGGGCGCTGGTCATGCTCTTCCCCTCGGTCTTTGTCGGGGTGTTCACGCCTGATACGGGCTTACAGCAGTTCGCGGTTCCCGCGCTGCGCGTTTTCTGCGCCAGTATGTGGATCTTCGGCCTTCAGATGGCCTGTCAGATGACCTTTGTCGCCATCGGAAATGCCGTGTCCTCCATTATGGCCGCCGTCATGCGCAAGTTCATTCTGCTGCTGCCGCTTATTTACATCATGCCGCAGCTGGTTTCCAACAAGACCATGGGCGTATATATGGCGGAGCCGGTGGCGGATTTTCTGGCCGTCATATTCACGGTGTCCCTGTTCGCTGTTCAGTTCAAAAAAGCCCTGCGCGGTTTGGATAAGGAGAAAGCATAATGACAGACAATTTCTTTGCACTGTATGACACTATAATTGATGCCTTGCCCGGGGACGGTGTTATTGAGACCGTCCTCTCCGGTGAGCGCTGGGCGCTGGCCGAGAGCCTGACCGGCAGCGCACTTGCCATGATGACCGAGGGGGATTCCATTGCGCCGATGTTTCCCCGCGGGCTCACAGGCATGGATATCAAAACGGCAGCGCAGGCCATAAAAAGCTGGAACTTTGAGGAGGCCGGGCTCTCAATCGCGGCCGTTAACTCCGTCTACAACACGCCTGAGCGCATGGAGGCTCTCTCCTGCTATCTGCCCTTTGAGCGGTTTTACACCGAGGGGATTGACTTTCACGGGAAAACCGTCGGCCTTGTGGGACACCTCCATGGGCCGAAGAACATGCGCGAGGACGCGAAGACCGTGTACATTCTGGAGCGCAGCCCGCATGACGGGGACTATCCCGACTCCGCCTGTGACTATATCCTCCCCCGGTGCGACATTGTGCTCATAACCGGCAGCTCCCTTGTGAACAAGACTCTCCCCCATCTGCTGGAGCTGTGCAAAAACGCATACACCGTGCTGACCGGCCCCACCGTCCCCATGTGCCCTGAGCTTTTGGAGCATGGGATCGACAGGCTTGCAGGGCTTGTCGTGACCGAGCGGGACGCTCTGCGCGCCCATGTTGTGCATGGCGACCACGGAACGCCGTTTATATTTGGAAAGCCGTTCATGCTGACAAAATAATGAGGAAAAATGATACCCGTAATCTCAATCCTTTTCGCCTTTGCGCTGCCCCTGTTCGCGATAATTAAAAATCGGCGCAAAAGCCCGCTCAGGCGCCCGTATCTCTTCTCGGTGGCGAGCTTCGTTTTCTGCGCCATCGGCATCATTGCGGAGATTTTCTCCATCAAGCGCCGCCTGTTTTCCGGTGACATCGGCGGCATTGAGGACACGATAGGCGCGGTTTTGCTGATTTGCATAGTTCTCCTTGTTGTGACCACGGTGCTGAATCTGTTTCTACTCGCGTTCAGCTATGAAAAAGATGAATGAAAAAGCTTCGGCCGCTCAAAGGGCGGCCGAAGCTTTATTTTTCAGTCTCTGCTGAAAAGGTCTCTTGTATAAACCTTGTCCTTCACATCGTCAAGACATGAATCGTAACGGTTGGCGATTATCTGCTGCGCCTCGCGTTTGAAGTGCGCAAGCTCGTTTACAACCGGGCAGTCAAGCGCAGTGCTCCCGTCGGGCAGGGTCGGCTCATAGATTATGACCCGCTTTCCCGCCGCTTTCAGGCGCTCAATAACCCCCTGAACCGCCGCCGAGCGGAAATTGTCACTGTTGCTCTTCATCGTAAGTCTATACACGCCGATGATTTCCGCGCCGCCGGAAATGACAGTTGCGGCAATAAAATCCTTGCGCGTGGCATTGCTTTTGACAACGGCCTCGATTATGTTCTGCGGCACACCGTTATAGTTAGAAAGCAGCTGCTCCGTGTCCTTGGGCAGGCAGTATCCGCCGTAGCCAAAGGACGGATTATTATAGTGCGCCCCCACGCGCGGGTCCATGCACACGCCGCTGATTATCCGGCCCGCGTCAAGCCCCTTGGCCTGGGCATAGGTGTCAAGCTCATTGAAAAAGCTCACGCGGACAGCAAGATAGGCGTTGGAAAACAGCTTTATGGCCTCCGCCTCCGCGGGGGCGCAGATGAGCGTCGGTATCTCCTCGGGCGGCGCGCCAAATGGCAGCTCAGGCTCCATGGCGGCCTTTTTCAGAAGCTCCGCAAATTGCCGGGCTATCCCCTGCTGGCCATCATTTGCGCCGATGACTATGCGGCTCGGGTGCAGATTATCATACAGCGCCCGGGATTCGCGCAGAAACTCCGGGCAAAAGAGGATATTATCCCGCTCAAAGCCGCGCCGCAAAAGCTCTGTGCAGCCGATAGGCACAGTGGATTTGATGATTATCGGCGCTTTGCTGCCGGAGGCGATGATTTGGGCGATAACGCCCTCCAAAATTGACGTGTCAAACGCGCCAAGGCTCTCGTCATAGTTTGTCGGCACGGCGATGATGATAAG